>Ga0224506_10000009_pt1 | contig 259637 bp, 233 predicted proteins | sample SF_Jan12_sed_USG_2_FD_169108 | JGI IMG/M metagenome (GOLD analysis project Ga0224506, IMG submission 169108) | Sediment microbial communities from San Francisco Bay, California, United States - SF_Jan12_sed_USGS_8_1 | ecosystem: Environmental > Aquatic > Marine > Sediment | place: USA...
CCTCAGCGAGTCAAGAGCCCTCAGCGAGTCAAGAGCCCTCAGCGAGTCAAGAGCCCTCAGCGAGTCAAGAGCCCTCAGCGAGTCAAGAGCCCTCAGCGAATATAGAACACCCCGTACCCGCGGAGCTTTCAGAGCGCACCTTACAGCAAAAGTTGAAGCAAGCGCAGCAACGTTGGCAAGAACTCCATTTGCCTAAAGGTTACTCGCGAGCGACTGAGCTGAGTCGACGTTACGAGCAATTACGAAAACAGGTACAAAATCGCATTCGGCAAATACAACAGCAGCAGGTGCAACAACAACAGGCTCGTGAACAGGAACTGTGGCAGCTGTGTCAGCAACTGGAATCCCTGGTCTACGCATGTGTAACGGGTGTTGTCGGGGACGACAGTCGTCTTACTTTGTCGAACTGCCAGGCGCGATGGCAGGAATTGATGGTGTCCGATTCCCGGCTTATTGCAATTTTGCAGCAACGGTATTCTATTGTAACGGATTTGTTAAATCGCATATTCAGCGATCCATCCGTAATTTCAGGTGATACTCTATATGAACGGGAGTCAGAAATAGCTGAAGCAAAAAAAATCCTTTGTTTGCGTATGGAAGTATTAGCGGGGGTTGATTCTCCTGCTGAGGCAAAGCAGGATCGCATGGAATATCAAGTTGCGCAGCTGGCGGAAAAAATGAAACAAGGAGAGTTGCATGATTCCGGTGAAGAAACCATAGAAATTCTGCGGCAGTGGCACAACAGCGGATTGTTGTCGCCACAAGTTGCCGAACCTCTGGAGCAACGGTTTTGCCGGGCGTATCAGGCCATTCTTTAATGTCTTACAAATAGTTAAGTGCGGGCAGTGCGGCGGTGACGGTTGTCATTGAAGGAATCAACAAGATTCTCCCTGATGAAAGAAACAGTTGCTTAGCGAAGCGTTAAGTTGTAAATAATGCTTTATAATTGAGCAAATGGTTCTAAAATAATCGGTGAGCCTTGGTTTTGAGTAATAGGGCACAGTTCCGGAATTGAGTCTGGATTATTTTGGCAGTGGAGGCTGGGCGTGCCGTTATCGGCATGAGCGCGCTTGCAGGGTATTGAGAGCGACTAAGAATGAATCTAAAAACCAATCGTGAACAAAGCCATTCCCCTCAAATTCTGGTTGTGGATGATGAGCGTGATGCCCGTTTATTAATTCGGAAGGAATTGGAGGCGGCTGGGTTTGGTGTTTATGAATCGCCTGATGGCGTTTCTGCTTTGACTGATATTACCCGCTATCAACCCGATCTGGTTTTGCTCGATGTTAAAATGCCGGGCATGGATGGTATTTCCGTCTGCCAGTCCATTCGTGCGATGGAAGCGTTTAAAAAAATCCCCATTCTTATGTTAACCGGTGTGGATGGTTTGGAATATATCCGCCGGGCTTTTGACGCCGGTGCTACTGATTTTATTAATAAAACCACCAATCTGGGTTTTGTGTCTCAACGAATTCGTTATGTGTTGCGTAACATTGAACAACAGGATGCACTGTTTACCAATCAACGCCAACTGGAAGAGGCACAACGGGTGGCTAAGTTGGGATACTGGAAATTCAGTGTAGATATCAGCAATTTTTCCTTGTCGGAACAGGCACGGAAAATATTGTGTATCAGTCCTACAGGATTTGATAACACACTAAACGGGTATCTCAATCTGATTCATATCAGTGACCGCGATATGATGAAGTCTGCTATCGAATGCGCGTTATACGAAAAAGAGTCTTTCAGTATTGATTACCGCATTATCGATGTCACCGGCAAAAAAATTTATATCCATTCTCAAGGCGAAGTGGTGGAAGGGGTAGACGGTTCTGTGATAGCGATTTTGGCCACAGTTCAAGACATTTCTGAACGCAAAAAATCCGAGGCCACTTTTGAGCACATGGCGTTGTATGACGGCTTGACGGATTTATGCAATCGCAGCTTGTTTCAAAACCGCCTGGCCCATTCCATGGCCATGGCTCACCGCGAAGAGAAGCTGTTGGCTTTGTGTTTCCTGGATCTGGATAACTTTAAGCAGGTTAACGATACCTTGGGGCATGCGGTAGGTGACGAGTTACTAAAATCCGTGGCTAAACGCTTAAAATCCAGTATGCGCCAAGGGGATGTTATTGCCCGTTTGGGAGGGGATGAATTCGGTATTGTGGTCGAAGGTTTGAGCACTATAGACGAACTGGAAAAAATCGTCACGAAGTTGCGCAACCGTCTGGGGAAAATGCACCATATTCGTGGGCACGATTTACTGGTGAGCGCCAGCATTGGTGTCACTCTCTATCCTCTGGATAGTGCTGACAAAAATACTATCCTGGCTAATGCCGACGCTGCGATGTATAAGGCCAAGGAGTTAGGGGGTAATCGGTTTTGCTTTTACAGCCATGATATGGACGATCGCTCCCATCGCCGTTTGGATATGGAGCAAAAACTGCGTAATGCGTTAAAAAATAACGAATTACGTGTTTATTACCAACCTCGGATGCAATTGGACAGCGGCGATATTGTGGCGGTGGAAGCCTTATTGCGTTGGCAACATCCGGACTTTGGATTACTCCCGCCGTCCAAGTTTATCAAGATCGCTGAGGAAACCGGCCTCATTTACCCCATCGGCTTGTGGCTCTTAAAATCCGCATGCACTCAAATACTGAAGTGGAAGCGTCTGGGACTGGGGGATTTACATCTGGCCATCAATATGTCCGGACGGCAGTTTGCGCAGCAGGACATGATAAGGCACATGCAAAAAATTATGTTGGAAATAGGCTTTAATCCTCAGCATTTAATTATAGAAATTACCGAAAATGTCGCCATGCGCAATATTACCAGTGTCACCGAAACCCTGAGCCAGATAAAAGCCATGGGAGCGGTGGTTGCCATAGACGATTTCGGGGCAGGGCATTCCTCCATGAATCATTTGCAACGGTTACCTATCGATATGTTAAACATCGATCGATCCTTTATTATGAATGTAGCCGGGCGTGAGCGTGACGGAGCCACCGCCAGAGCCATTATTGCCTTGGCTCATGGATTAGGTTTGAAAGTCATTGCAGAAGGTGTGGAAACGCAAACCCAAGTGGATTTCTTGCGGAAATACAAATGTGATGCGATGCAGGGCCATTTTATCAGCCCCCCGGTTCCTGCCGCCGAAGTGGTGCCTTTGCTTGAATCCCGAGAGCTGACAGTTTAAGGTGTGTCCTTTTTCCCCTGATGTGTAATCGGCAGGATTGCCGCGTTACCCGAGGTTTTACTTTGGGTAACGCCGGGGTGAGTTGGTGTCAATATTAGCAGTTCGGACAATATGGTTAACTTAAATCCACGCCAGCACGAGGCGATTCAATATATCGGCAGCCCTCTTTTGGTTTTGGCCGGCGCAGGCAGCGGCAAAACTCGGGTTATTACCCAAAAAATCGTGCACTTGATTCGTCAATGCGGCATATCGCCACGGCACATTACCGCAGTCACTTTCACCAACAAAGCCGCTCGTGAAATGCAATCACGGGTACGGGAGTTGCTGAATAAGGGCGAAGGTAAAGGCCTGAGTGTGTCGACCTTTCATACTCTTGGGTTGAACATTATACGCCGGGAAGTTGCTGCGGCTGGATTAAAACCGGGTTTCTCTATTTATGATTCCCAGGACTGTCAAAGTTTGCTTAAGGACTTGATGCACAAAACGTTTGGTGGCGATGACGATCTGGATTTTCACCAGCGCCATATTTCGCATTGGAAAAATGCCCAGATCAGCCCACAACAGGCGTTGACCGAAGCCGCGGGCAGCGATGCGGTGGTGAAACTAACGGCGACCGCCCGTTTGTACGAAGTCTATGATCGGCATATGAAGGCCTATAATGCCGTAGATTTTGACGATTTAATTCGTATTCCTGTGGAATTACTGCAGAATGATGCGGCCGTCCGCGAAAAGTGGCAAAACCGGATTCGTTATCTGTTGGTAGACGAGTACCAGGACACCAATACCAGCCAATACCTGTTAGTGAAATTGTTGGTGGGTGCGCGAGGTGCCTTAACTGTGGTAGGTGACGATGATCAATCCATTTATGCCTGGCGTGGGGCGCAACCGGAAAACCTGGCTTTGTTACAAAAGGATTTTTTCGATTTAAAAGTGATAAAGTTGGAACAAAATTACCGGTCCACCGGATGTATACTCAAGGCCGCCAATCATTTGATTGCCAACAATCCCCATGTATTCGAAAAATCGCTGTGGAGTGAGCTGGGGTTTGGTGAGACCATCAGAGTCATCAAAGCACGTAATGAGGAGCATGAAGCTCAGCGGGTGGTTTCAAGAATACTTCAGCACAAATTTCAAAGCCGTAAGGCGTTTAAGGACTATGCCATTTTGTACCGGGGGAATCATCAATCGCGCCTGTTGGAGCGGCACCTGCGGGAACATCAAATGCCTTATACCCTGACCGGGGGCACCTCGTTTTTCTCCTACGCAGAAGTAAAAGATGTCCTGTCTTATATTCGCCTGGTGGTGAACAATGATGATGACCACGCCTTTGTGCGCGTTGCCAATGTACCCCGGCGGGAAGTGGGGCCCGGTACGCTGGAGAAACTCGCCACTTACGCAACTCAGCGTGGTATTAGTATGTTTGATGCCAGTTATGAGTTGGGTCTGGAACAGCATATGGCACAACGTAGTGTGAGTAAGTTGCGGGCATTTACCGATTGGATCGGTGGGTTCAGCCACAGGGCAGAACGCGGTGAAGTACGCACTTTGGTACGGGATCTGGTCCAGGAAATGGATTTCGAAACCTGGTTGCTCGACAGTAGTCGAGACCAGGCTGCGGCGGACAGAAAAATGGAAAACGTCGCGGAGTTACTGCAATGGGTGGACAAACTCATGTCCGGTCCGGATGCTGAGGATCTGGGTAAAGTGGTTTCACAATTACAATTAATGGATATTCTGGAGCGTCAGGAAAATGAGCAAGAACGTGATTGTATTAATCTGATGACCTTACACGCGGCTAAGGGGCTGGAGTTTCCATATGTCTATATTATTGGAATGGAAGAGGAACTGTTGCCGCATCACAGCAGCATTGATGAAGGTAATGTGGAAGAGGAACGACGCTTGGCCTATGTGGGCATTACCCGGGCTCAGCGTGAGCTGACTTTCAGCTATGCAGAAAAACGCAAACGTGCCGGTGAAATGGTGTCATCGGAGCCCAGTCGATTCTTAAATGAACTGCCACAGGATACGGTACAATGGGAATCGGGCAACGAAGATCCGGAACAGCGTCAACAGCGCGGTCAGGCCCATTTGAGTAATTTGCGTGATATCTTAGGAAGCCTATGATAACTTTCGTAAATGGCATATATGGGAACAGAATCGTCAATTGAGCCATTTGCTCTTAGGTCTGCTCATCCTGGAGTCTTTCAACGGCTCCCTGGAACTTCCCCTGCTGCGGTGGTCTCATCCGGCGTAGGCGATTGAAATAGTGACAACCGGGTTATTGCGCCGGGAGTTTACGATTGTGATGCCGTTCCGGATTTGTTTTCCTCCAGGTATTAAAATCGGTCGCTTAAAGAATGGCTTATATAACATGGCGTTATAAGGCATGGGATGTAACAAGCGGTTTATAATGTTCAGGAGTGGTAGATGCGAACATTGGTATTTGCTGTCATTTTCAGTGTCATTCCCCTTACCTTGAAGGTTCCCCAGCTGATGGCTCACGAAGCCGTTACACTGGCGATGGTGGATGATTTACAAGCGGTGTCCAGAACGGCCCAGTCTCAAAACTTACCCATACTGTTAGTGTATTCAGCGGAAGATTGTGGTTACTGTAAACGTCTGGAAGCAGACGTACTCAACCCCATGATGAAAAATGGTGAATTTACCCAACGCATAATTGTACGTAAGGTCATGATAGACAGCATGGTGAAAATCAAAGACTTTACAGGTCAGCCGATGGAAGCGGGCGAATTTGCTTTTAAGCAGGGGGTGGATGTAACGCCGACTCTGCAGTTTGTTAACGCTCACGGCAAACAGCTGGTACCGCGCATGGTGGGTTATCAGGGTACGGATTTTTTCCCGGCGTATTTGGAAGACGCTATCGGCAGCTCTTTGGAAGTGGTGCGGCGACGCTAGATCGGATCACTTCAGTCGCAGTTAACGCAATCTGGCTTCTTTCAACATTTTCCGCACTTGGGTCATATGACGACGGCTCACTTCCAGAGCATTATCGATTTCTCGCATTTTAATTACCCAGCTGCCACCGGCGGTTCGCTCCAACCCCTGCATAAACGCTTTGGCAACCAGTGCGTTGCGGTGTATGCGTACAAAACGTTCCCCAAATTCCTCTTCCAGTGATTTCAGCGATTCGTCAATGATGACCTCCCCGTTGCGATAACGTACGGTGACGTATTTCTGGTCGGCTTGGAAATAGAAGATGTCTTCAATGGGGACTAACTTAATATTACCGCTGATTTGTGCGCTTAAGTGGGTGCGAGAGTGGTCCGTTGCGTCACTCTTACCCAGTTCCACTAATTGCGCCCGGTTAATTTTTCTCACCCGGGACAAGGCCTGTTCCAGACGTTCCCGGCGTATCGGCTTGAGTAAATAATCCACGGCTTCTGCATCAAATGCCGCCAGGGCATGCTCACTAAAGGCGGTGGTGAAAATAATGGCAGGCGGGTTGTCCAAGTTGGATAAATGCATGGCCGTTTCCAGGCCATCCATTCCCGGCATGCGAATATCCAAAAAAATCAAATCCGGTCGCAATTCTCCGCTTTTGAGTAGTACCTCCTTGCCATCTGCGGCCTCGCCCACAATGGTGTGGTCCATTTCTTCCACAATGCGCTTCAAACGGGAGCGGGCCAAAGGTTCATCATCTGCAATAAGAATATTCATATTAGGATTGTTTATAAGGAAAACTCAAAGTTAATTGATAATGGGTGCCTTCTAGTTTAACGGCCAGTTTGCCGCGTTTTCCATAGCTGGCCTGCAAACGCAGGCGAGTGTTTTCCTGCGCCATTTTGTTGCTGGTACGGCTTTGGATGGCAGTTGTGGCCGGTACCGGGTTGGTGATGGTAATACTGATCAAATCGTCTTCGATGGTTCCGGCAATCACTATGGTACCCCCGTTTTCTACATGTTCTATGCCATGATAGATGGCGTTTTCCACCAACGGTTGTATGGTGAGTTGAGGCATTAGGGCGTTGCTGGGAATCGTGTCCACCGACCATTCGACTTGTAAGCGCTTACCCAGACGCAGCTTTTCTATGCGCAGATAACGTCGGGCCAGGTTCCATTCATCTTTGATAGGTACTTCATTGCTGTCGGCCAAAGTGCCGCGGAATAAATCCGCCAGGTCCAGCGTGGCCTCTTCCGCCAGGTCCGGTTGAGTGCTGGCGAGGCTTGCAATGGTGTTGAGGCTGTTAAAAAGAAAATGTGGACGGATTCTGGATTGCAGGGCCTGGATACGTGCCTGAGACTTGGCTTGTAAATTTCTGATGTACTGATGTTGGATATAGAAATAGCGCAAAGCCACCGCGGACACGATGGCGCTGATACCGAGACTGCTAAGAAGGAAGTCCGTGTACCAGCTGCCTTTTACCGGATGGCTGATGAGCGATTGGATGGTGTAGTAGGTCGCCTGACTCACCAGAGTGGTTGTAGTGAGTAACAATACATATGAGGCGGTGGCGGCTTTAGTGTCGGTGAGTTTGGCCAACCAAGGGCGGGCGAGGCACAAGACCGCTGCGCTGATCAATGCAACCCATTGAATAAAAAGAGATATTATTCCAAGGTCTTCCCAGCGTTGGGCGCTGCGTTGGGTCGGGGCCAAAGAAAGTACAATGGCCAGCAATTCACCGATGACCACCACGGCGAAAACCATTCGCACATCACAGAAGTCCGGCAGGAAAAAATCGTCTCCCTTGTTGGTGTTTTCTGCCGTTTCACCTGGAACCGCATTAAGCTGATTTTTGTTCGACATTAGGCTGTGTGGGTTTCCCTATTGTTGCAAAAACTGGCAAGTGTGTCGTAAAAGACGGCAAGTGTGCCGCAAAATATCGCAAGTCATGGCTAATATCGACTATACTGCGCCAAAACCTGAATCAATTCCAAGTTTAATAGGTACATTAGATGAAAAAAGATGACTCCACAATAAAGCCTTGGGGTGGCCGCTTTACCGAGCCCACCGACGTTTTTGTTGAGGCGTTTACCGCATCGGTAGAATTTGACAAACGTCTGTATGCTCATGATATTGCCGGTTCCACTGCGCATGCCCGAATGCTGGCAAAAGTGGGTGTACTGAGTAGTGAAGAGTTGGAAGCCATTGTTGAGGGGTTGCAGCAAATCAAGGATGAGATTGAACGGGGTGAATTTGAATGGAAGGTCTCCCTGGAAGACGTGCATATGAATATCGAAGCTCGCTTGATTGAACGCATTGGTGATGTGGGCAAGAAACTCCATACCGGCAGGTCGAGAAATGACCAGGTGGCTACGGATGTGCGTCTGTATTTGCGCGAGGAAATCGACCTGATTCAAGAAGAGTTGTTACGTCTGCAGGAAAACTTAGTGTCTCTGGCGGAGCAACACACAAAGACCATCATGCCCGGCTTTACCCATTTACAAACCGCGCAACCGGTGGTTTTTGGTCACCATTTGTTGGCATGGTATGAGATGTTAAAACGGGATTGGGAACGCCTGGCGGATTGCCGCTCCCGAGTTAATGTGTTACCACTGGGGGCGGCTGCCCTGGCGGGAACCAGTTATCCTATTGATCGAAATTATACCCAGGATATGTTGGGCTTCACTGCCATGGCACAGAATTCCCTGGATGCGGTAAGTGACCGGGATTTTGTTATAGAATTCCTCGCGGCAAGCGCTTTGATCATGACGCACCTTTCGCGTTTTTCGGAAGAAATTATTTTATGGAGTTCAGCGCAATTTGACTTCATTGAATTGGGGGACAGTTTTTGCACCGGCTCCTCCATTATGCCGCAAAAAAAGAATCCGGACGTACCGGAACTGGTGCGAGGCAAAACCGGTCGCATCAATGGCAATCTGGTGGCCATGTTAACGCTGATGAAAGGGCAACCGCTGGCATATAACAAGGACAATCAGGAAGACAAAGAGCCCTTATTCGACAGTGTGGATAACGTTAAAGCCAGTTTGCGAGTGTTCGCAGATATGATTCCTCAATTCAAAGTGAAAGCAGACAATATGAAACAAGCGGCGCGGCGCGGGTTTTCCACCGCCACGGATTTAGCCGACTACCTGGTGCGCAAAGGGATTGCCTTTCGTGACGCCCATGAGATTGTGGGTAAGGCAGTACAGCGCGGTGTGGAAAAAGGTAAGGATTTAGCGGAAATGAGTCTGAAAGAATTACAGTCTTTCGGATCCCATATTGAAAAGGACGTTTTTGAAGTTTTGACTCTGGAAGGGTCGGTGAATGCCCGAAATCATGTGGGTGGTACAGCTCCGGCCCAGGTGTCCGCCGCTGTTCAACAGGCCAAAGTTTGGTTGTCGGAACGTTAAGGCAGCTTTAGAAAAAGCGATAGGAATCGCTTGTGTATTCCGCCAAATGCCCACAAGTACTTGCGGTATCTGACAACGGTTTTATGCCCCATTGGGGTTTAAAGGCTCAAACAAACCCACCGGGTTTTGGTCCGGATCACTGATTTGGGCATACCAGCCGTAATTGGGGATGGATTTTTTCGGCACCAAAACTTTGCTGTCCAGGTCTAAAGCCTGGCGCAGACTTGTTGCGATACTTGGTACCTGGATAAATACCAGGCAGTCATTTCCCGGTGCTACCCGTTCAGTTTGCAGTAAGCCCACGCAGGTGCCTTGTCCCGGTGTGTACAGCATGTAGTTATCACCAAACGTATCGAAGTGCCAGCCAAATAGCGCTTGGAAGAAAGACGCTGTTTTCTGTAAGTCCGTGCAGCGCCATTCCACATGGGAAACAAAGGGAGGGTGGGCGAGTACCGGGGGCGGGGAGTCAGAGATAGTCATAGTCGCCACTCATAGCGCAAGTGAAACGTCACATCAGGACTCACGTCCAAAACCAAATCTTCTCCCACACTCAGATGAAGTTGTCCATTGCGATGGGTGTTGATCCGCCCCCCCAGGCTAAGCTGCACACCATAACCGCTTAAGTCATTGACCTCGGGGCCTGAGTACAGGGGCGTATGAATATCCAACTGAGAGATAAAAACCACATTCGGGGTGAGATGTACGCCGGCGCCCAAGTTGCCAAAACCGGCCCAGTGGTTGAGAAACTGGGGTAGAGTATCGCTGTCCTCGACATAATTGAGTCCTATGCCATAGAAATATCCGGCAGTCAGTTCATAGAATAAGGTCTCATTGTGATGTTGGATCCATACGGCGGCATCGGTGTAACCGTTACTTTGAAACTGTTGACTGTCACCACTGGGCAGGTTTAGATTGAAGTTCACGGCCCAGGCTTCATGTTGAGACCGCTGAGTTTGCCAGGCGGCATTAATGCTAATATCACCTATGCCGCGGGAAGCCGTTTGGTGATTTAATAGCACCTGACCCGAGCGCTCATAACGGATTAACAGCCGATCGTTGGGTACCACGTTTCTGCCACCTTCGGCCAGATCGAAAAATTCATGCCATTCATTGATAAATCCATCGAGGGTACCTCCGGTATAGCGGATGTATGGGATATCCAGCCCCACTTGCAGTCTTTGCGTGACGCCGTAACGCCAGGAGAAAACATAAGTGTATGTCTCACCATCCGCTTCAAATCGTTCCGAAGCAGATTTCTCTATAGCATAGAAACTGCTGACCTCGGTGGTGAGTGAATACTGTTGCTTTCCTGCGGGGACGAGACGCGCATTGCCCGGTCGGGGTATGCCATAAATGGAAAAGAGGGGGTTGTTGTTCCGCATTTCCAAGGCATAGACGGAATTTTTGCGGTATTCCAACTTAGGGTTCTCAGCCCCAAGCACGGTATGCGGTGGCAAGCTCATCAGGACTATAGGCAGTACAATTGCCAAGCGCGAATTGGTGGCCAAACGCAGCTTCATGGTAACTTTGGCGCTTAGAGACTCAGGCGAGCGCTATTGTTACTATGGCCAGCAATACCACCCAGACAAAAATGCAGCGACGACATAACCCCAGAACATCGTGAACCGTTTGGCCATCAAAGATCTTGGTGTCGGCTTCAATGAGGATGGCGCCAAAGCCCGTGTCCACCAGCATGTTATTTGCTGCTTCGGGAGTAAACTTGTCGTAGTTCCTGTGTATTTTCCATTGATGCATGGCGTCAACAAAACTACCGGTTAGGGCGTAGATCAAAGAGGTCAGATGCGCGGGTATCCAGTTGAGGATGGTAAACAGCAGCTGCAATGTTTGCATATATTCTTCGGATAAGGCGCTGTCTTTGGCTTTATGTCGCAGTAATACATCGCTAAATCGATACAGTAAAGCACCGATGGGGCCTAGCAGGGCAAACCAGAAAAACACGCCCAACAGCTGATTGTTTGTGGCGATCAAGGCGGTTTTATTAATCATCTTAATCATATCGGATTCGTTTTCCACCGGGTAACCGTTCAATATGACCTGTGACAGTTCCTTAGCCTCAATTTGATCACCGCGCTCGTGGGCTTCCAGGAATTTTTGAATTTTGTCCAACAAGCTTTTGGGGCCCATGCAATAAACCAGCACCAGGATATTAAACAAATAGCCTAGCAGTATGTGAACATGGCTTAGATATTGGTAGGCAATGGCGACCAACAGTAGCGGTAGTAGAAAGGTGAGTACTACCAGGGCGGTGGGGTCTTTAATATGGGGCTTCAGGGGTTTCTGAATCCGCGGGGCGAGCTTAAGAAACCAGGAGTAGTTGCGCAGATTTTCCACGCCTTCCAGGAATTTTTCTATGCCAATACTAATCAAGATAACGAGCAATGCCATGAGGGGGATGAGACTCCTATAATTAACACGTGCCTGATTCTAACAAGCTGGCCGGGCCGAAACCGTAGATTTGTTGCGCAGTATACCATTCTCCGCTGTTTTGGTAAGACTTAAGGTAAGTTATGACACCTTAACTTTTTGTGTAAAGTGTGAGCGATTTCTACGGGGACTGAGCCAGCAAAGCATGAAATTTTCCCCAATCAAAAAACGGACCCGGGTCGGTTTTGCGCTGCGGCGCGATATCGCTATGGCCGGTAATGTGTTGCGGCGTTAGGCTGGGGTAGGCGTTGAGCAGCGCTTTGACCAAAGCCGTCAGCTGTTCGTATTGGACTGATTCAAAGGCGACATGATCGCTGCCCTCCAGCTCGATGCCGATGGAGAAATCGTTGCAGCGCTCCCTTCCCTGGTAAACCGATAAACCCGCATGCCAGGCTCGTTTGTGAAACGGTACATACTGTACAATCTCGCCATCACGGCGTATGAGGGCATGAGCGGAAACCTTGACCTGGTGGATTTGTTCAAAAAAAGGATGGGCGGCGGGGTCCAGCTGATTGCAAAACAAAGCATCGATCCAGGGCCCGCCAAACTCGTCGGGAGGCAGGCTGATGTTATGAATGACAATTAAATCGATGGCCGATTCCGCAGGACGTTCATCCCAGTTGGGTGAAACGACCTGTCTGGCCTGGTCCAGTAAACCCTTGTTTGCATCAATGATCATAAGCTGTGTACAGTAACGGGAACGGTGGGCGGAGTAAAGTCAACACAGTCGACGTGGGAGGGGTTTGATTGAAAACTCATCACTTTTCCATGGTTTTAACCTCGGAGCAGTTGCTTCACTATTATCGTGGTCGGGTGAAAAATGTGGTTGTCCAAAGTGATAATGGATTAAGCCTGCAAATTCCTTTAGTAGCGCTAAGACCCTTTGTCAGTCATAGTGGTATCGAAGGCTATTTTCGCTTAGTAACCGATAATAACAACAAACTACAGAGTCTGGAAAAATTGTCCTAGAGACTCCGGTTTAAACGGATGAATATGAGCAAACAACAGCCGGTGCGAATCGGAGTGGATTTGGGCGGTACTAAAACAGAGATTATCGCCTTGTCGCCCGACGGGGAAATGCTTACTCGTAAGCGGGTGGCGTCACCTCAAGGGGATTATGAGGCAACGGTAAAAAACGTGGTGAATTTGGTTCGCGGTGTGGAAGCCAAGCTGGGGCTGACACAAGAACACAGCTTAGTGGGTATAGGCACGCCCGGTGCAGTCTCTAAAGACAGCGGTCTTATGAAAAATTCCAACTCAACCTGGTTAAACGGGCGAGCCTTAAAGCGGGATATCCAATTACATTTACAGCGACCGGTTCGGCTTGAAAACGATGCCAATTGTTTTGTCTTGTCGGAGGCCACTGACGGTGCGGCCAAGGGTGCGTCTGTGGTGTTTGGCGTTATTATGGGCACTGGCACGGGTGGGGGGCTGGTAGTTAATGGTCAGGTAGTTCGTGGTTGCAATCTGATTGCCGGAGAGTGGGGGCATAACCCTCTGCCCTGGCCGGGGCCGGATGAGCAGCCGGGGCCGTCGTGCTATTGCGGCAAGCAGGGCTGTATCGAAACTTTCCTGTCGGGGCCAGGCATGCAGGCGCAATACCGTCACGTCACCGGTACCGCGCTCAGTGCCCATGGGATAGTAGCGCAGGCGGCAGACGGTGATGAGTTGGCTGAGACGGTACTGCAAGATTATGAACGACGCTTGGCTAAAGCATTGGCATCCGTTATTAACGTTGTCGATCCTGATGTGATTGTGCTCGGTGGAGGTATGTCCAATATTGAACGGTTGTATACCCGGGTGCCCTTGCTGTGGGGGGAGTATGTGTTTTCCGATGTGGTTGCGACCGTACTTAAAGCTCCGATCCATGGTGATTCCAGCGGAGTTCGCGGAGCGGCTTGGTTGTGGGGGTAAGGTTGGTTGTTTTCTGTGCAGGGTCTGCCTGGAGCAAGTAGGTATCCTGAACTATTATTAATGAGTTCAAAAAAAGGAGAATGTTTATAATGTCCGCAATGTTTGCTAGACAGCCTATTTTGTTATGGAGTTTCAGTCTTTTACTTTTGTTGAGCGCTTGTGGTGACAAGCAGGACACAAGCAAAGACATGGCTCAGGCCGGTTCGGAACCAACAACCGCAGAACCCCAGGCCGCAGCCGCGAGCCAACCGACACCGCAGGCACTCTCGTTTACGCGCCAGGCGTTATACCCCGAGGGAGTGGAATATGATGCGGCCAATAAGCGTTTTTTGGTGACCTCGTTGCGCGAAGGGATAGTAGGCACCGTGGCCATGGATGGAACCTATACGGAATTTGCCAAGGATCCCAATTTTGTCTCTGCCATCGGTATTCGTGTGGATGCAACCCGCGATCGGTTTATGGTGTGTAACTCAGATCCCGGCGCCGGCGTCCAAACCAAAGAGGCCACTAAAGGCAAGTTGGCGGGTTTGGGTGTTTTTCGATTATCCACCGGCAAATTGATGAAATATATCGACTTGGGTAAGCAGGCAGAAGGCGGTCATTTTTGTAATGACATTGCCGTGGACGCCAATGGCAATGTGTATGTGACCGATAGTTTTTCCCCCATTATTTATAAAGTGGATGCGGGTTTGAACGAATCCATTCTATTGAACCATGAGCGCTTTAAGGGGGAAGGATTTAATCTCAATGGTATCGTCCACAAGGACGGTTATCTATTGGTGACCAAGTACAACGAGGGTCTGTTGTTTAAAGTCCCGCTCAATGAACCGGATAAGTTTACTCAAGTCAGTCTCAAAGAAACTTTCCCCGGAGCCGATGGTTTGGCCTGGGCAGCGGACGGTTCCCTGATGTTAATCGCCAATTTACAAACCAATAAAGTGGTTAAATTGAGCAGCGCGGATAACTGGGTCAGCGCCGAAGTGGTGAAAAGCACCGATACCGGTCCCGTGTTTGCTACAACGGGTGTAGTGAATGACGCCGGCTTCCAGGTGTTACACGCCCGTTTGAATGTGTTGTTTGATCCGAAAACCACGCAGCACGTGGACAGCTTTCAGATCGTAAACTATGGCATGTAATCATTCCGGTTGTTTTCTTGTGGTTAAGGTGACGGTACGGTAATACCTAAAGTCCATACCGACTCGGCATTCGTCGGGTCGGTCTGTTTTCACTCACAGCAAAAATAAAGGATTGACGATGGCGACAGGGTACTTGCTGGACCCATGGACGGCCGAGCACATTGGATAATGTGGGCACCTTGCCTGACCGGGCCTTAAACATAGCGGAGATTACCTCGCTGGAAGTACACGGGGCCTGAGTCCGAAGTGGAAAATCTGCGAGAACCCCTGACCGGCTTAAAGCCACAGTTTTTTACCCTGGAGTATGGGTTTCGTCGTTAAGCCTTGGGCACCGGTTCCTACGTTGTGGGCCCAAATTTTTTTCGTTTAACCATAAAAAAACCCCGGTGAAATCACCGGGGTTTTTTTAACTGCCGTATCAGGACGATTTAATCGTCATTATTGTTTCGCGGCGGTGGTGTGGGATCCAATGTTTGGATGTGAGTGATAATATCCACAACATTACGAGTGCTTAAGCCATTAACAATAGTGGAAGGCATAATGGAGCCCGGTTGTCCGAATCGGGCTTTATGCAATACTTCCCAGGGATTATTAATGCCCACATCGGCCAGATACTCCGGATTGTTGTTGGTTCCGAAATTGATCTGACGCCCGTCCAGGCCATGACACAAGGAGCAGTTAGCTTTACCGGCAAACTGACCGTCGAATGTGAACAATGTCTGTCCAGTTGTAGCGTTGCCATTAATGGGAGCACCGGTGTTTTCATCGATATAAAGCTTGGTATCAATCATTCCGTTTATACCGCCTTTGATGAATCTGGCCAGTGCTCGTATGGAGGCATCGCTCAGTACGGTACCAAAATTGTGCATCACGGTGCCGCTGTAGTCCTTTCCATTTTTAATGTAGTTAAATATGGAATCTTCGGACCGCGTAGACAAAGCCACATCCAGAAGACCTTTAAAGCCGGTATAGTGGTCACTGGTCAGGTCATATTGACCGGCGTTACCTTCGTAATCCCAGCCGTGACACTCCTTACAACGCCAGGTGTCCGCTCCGGTGCGGGTATTGGAGTTTTGTAAGGCCCAAAGCGGGTTGTCGTTGCGTGGTGTACTGGCTTCGGTTTGCAGAATCCAGTTGTCATACAGCAAGCCGCCGAGTATCACATCGTCCTGCACATCGCCAATCGGAGTGCCGCCTGTTTGGGTTAATGTGCGAACGTGGACCAGGATGTCGCGCATGACGTTGCGACTGAGGCCCTCATCCACAAATGCCGGCATGGTGGGGTTGGAGCCCGGGTGTCCATAACGAATTTTATGCAACACTTCCCAGGGGTTGTCGTTACCCAAAGCACCCAGGGTGATGTTGTTGAGGTATAGAGTACCGTCCGTACCGTGACATCGAGTACAGTTGTTTCCATATTCCGTTCGGCCGCGGTTCGGATCGCCCGTTACACTGCCGGTTGGGTCAATGTATTGGTCCATATCAATTTGACCCTTGTTGTCGCCTTCCAGGACAAACTTAGTTAACTGTAACACCGCTTGATCGGTCAGGTTGGAGTTACTTGGATTGAACTGGTGATCGGCATCGTTGGGAGTACCGGCGTAAATGGAGCAGAACACATCAATGGGTTGTTTGCCCAGTGCGCTTCGGATGCCGGGGAAGCCCGTGTAATGACTGTTAGTCCGATCCCCATAAGCACCGTCACGGCCCTTGTAATCCCAACCGTGGCATTCCTTACAACGCCAGGTGTCAGCGCCAAAACGGTTGTTGGTTCTTTGTTGTGCCCACAGAGGATGATCCGTGGTGGGGCCGTTGTTGTAACCCAAGGCTGTCCACCATTTGTCGTACAAAGCGCCGCCCTGGGTTGCGGTTTCTCTGTTGTAGTCCCGAGACACCAGGCCGGCTTTGTCCGTCAGACAGGTGTTGCGATCAATGGGTTGTGTTCCCACGTTGCCGGTCAAGGTTTGGGAATGAGCCAACACATTTTTCATATCGGCGTCGGTGAGTTCGTTATAGGTGCCGCGTAAGCCATCCTCAATAAAGGCGGGCATAACCGGACTGGAGCCCGGGTGGCCATAACGGATTTTGTGCAATACTTCCCACGGATTGCTTGAAGACAGCGCCCCCAGAGTGGTGGTACCCATGCTCAAATTGCCCTCAAGACCATGGCAGGCGTCGCAATTAGCCTTGGTCTCGTACACGGATCGGCCCAGATTTCTGTCGCCCAGAGCCAGTCTGCTGGTATCGCTGATAAAGGAACTCATGTTCACCATGCCGTTGCCATCGATGACATCCGGTTCGCGAATGAAGCGCACGATGTCCAGGATGTCAAAGTCAGACAAATTGGTGGTGTTGAACGCATGGCGTGAGTCCAATGTGGCTCCATTGGTTTTCACGCCCTCACCGTCGCGGATGGCGCAGAATAAGTCCACAGCGCTACGGTTGCGAGTTCCCAAAATGCCTTGAAAGCCCGTGTAATGGCTATTGGTACGATCGCCATAGGCGCCATCAACACCTTTATAATCCCAGCCGTGGCATTCCTTACAGCGCCAGGTCTCCGCACCGGTACGAGTGTTGATGGTGCTGGATCTGGTAATCCACAGGGGGTGGTTAGACGTTGGAGTGGTGGTGTTTCGTGTAACTGCCCAATTGTCATACAGTTTGCCGCCGTTTATTTCAGAGGCTTGGTTGTAATTGTTGTTGACAAAATTTTGGTTATTAACGGCACATGCACCTTGATTTCCGGTGCCCGGATCCAGTGATGCGGCATAGGCCAGTACGTCACTGATTTGCTGGTTAGTCAATGGATTTCTGATTCTGTTACCCACATCCCTATAGCTGGTGACATAGGCGGGCATAATGGGATTGGATCCCGGATGACCATAGCGGATTTTATGAATCACTTCCCAGGGATTTTCCGTTGATAATTGACCCAGAGTGCTGCCTCCTACTCTCAGTTCGCCATTGACGCCATGACAACGGACACAGTCCGCTACGGTGCTGCCGTAAACGGTGCTGCCGGCGTTGACGTTGCCTAGTGGCTGGCCTGCTCTGGTTACAAAGGTATTTGTGGTGTTAATTACACCTGTATTGTCGTTTGCAGTGATAAACCGGGTCAGCTGCAATATTTCTGTATCACTCAAGGTGTTTGCAAACCGGTGTTGGGCGTTAATGCCTTCGCCACTGTAAATAGCGCAAAAGACTTCGGTGTTCGTTTTTAATCGGGCGTTATAGATACCCGGAAACCCGGTATAGTGAGTGCCGTTGGTGTCACCGTAGGCACCATTCACGCCTTGGTAATCCCAACCATGACACTCTTTACAGCGCCAAGTGGCAGAACCTTGTTGTGCATTGTTTGGGTTTGCAGTGCGGCTGGCCCAAACCGGATGATTACCGCGAGGCGCTGTCTTGCCACCGGCTATCCACCAGTTGTCATAGAGGAGACCACCGTCCCAAGGGTCCACAGAATTGATGCTGCTGACGATGGACATGAGACGGGAATCCGTACTGCAGCTATTATCTCCAATAGGTGTGCCGATATTACCACCGGCCGGATTGGAGTTGCCTACATCTTGCTCACAGGCCTGCAATAATAGGGTTCCCAATAGTAACAAAGCCGCTGCCGATCGTTTGCTCGAGCAGCAAGAGACTAGTTGATTAAACATTTTTAACCCCCGAAGTATTGTGTTTTTGTCGATGCCCGCTCCACTTTTTTAATTTTTCAGCGGATGCGGGAGTATGGGGGTACTACAACATGTTTACACACCATTCCCGGCCTGTATTGATCGCCCCCCCTCATTTCCTAATTCCATTTATACAAGCTCCAGACTTAACAAAATATTAAAAAAGGAGACAAAAGGGAATAATTTTTCGCACTTATGTAGAAAAAAAACAAAAATGGTTAAATTTTGACCAATAGTTAGCGTTTAGCGGGTTTTTTTGCGAGCTTGCGTTGCAGCGTACGTCGGTGCATACCCAGAGTTCGGGCGGCTGCAGAAACATTACCGCCACAATCTGCCAGGACTTTTTGAATGTGTTCCCACTCCAATCGGTTGGGAGACATGGGTTGTTCGGCGATGCCGGCAGCACTATTGCCTTGGTCCTGACTCAAGGCTTGGATGATTTCCTGGGTATTGGCCGGTTTGGCCAGATACTGTACCGCTCCCAGTTTAATGGCTTCCACGGCCGTGTTAATGCTGGCAAAACCGGTGAGGACGACGACCCGTATTTGTGGGAACAGCTTCACCAGTTTTTCCACCACTACTAAACCGGATTCGCCGGGTAAGCGCAAGTCCACAACGGCAAATTGAGGCGGGTTGCATTGAGCCACTTCTATGGCGGTGATTGCATCACTAGCACAGATGCAGTGAAAACCTTGCTTGCTTAGGGCGCGGGATAAAACCTGAAGAAACAACGCGTCATCATCGACCAATAAAAGGGTGTTGTCGTCATAGGCAGAATTTCCGTCAGCCACGTCCATGTTTAACCGAAGCGGGGGTCTAGCTTGTCTAACGGTAGGTCAATGTGGGCTTGGGTGCCGCCTTGTGGCAGATTGTTCAACAGCAGATTACCACCCAGGCGTTTAATCACGGCCTCGCTCAGGAAAATACCCATACCGGGGCCATCGTGCTTGGTGGAATTGAGCGGCTCGGTAGTCAGGCTGAAGTCTTCCGGCAGTCCGCTGCCATCATCCAGCACTTCCAGCATCAGGCGCTGGTCGCGATACTTGGCTTTCATCTCAACGCCTTTGTTACAGGCGTCCGCGGCATTGTTGAGAATATTGCTGATGGCTTGTCGTAGTGTTTGGTCGCCAATAATAAAAGGTACTTCCTCGTCTTGCGTAGGTTCCCAAGTGTAGTCCAGACTGGTATCTGGGCGAATGTTTTTCCACTCGGTGACAATTTTTTCCAGGTACTGGTCTAAAGGCAAACGGTAGCCCCCTTCGGCCCGAATCTGGCCGGAGCGCGCAGACAATTCTGTCAGCGTGATTTTACACCGTTGGATTTGGCTTTGCAGCACGAGCAACTGCTGTTGCAAGTCTGGGTCGGAATCGTACTCGCAAAGTAAATCTTCTACGGTCAGGGACATGGTCGCCAACGGCGTACCCAAATCATGGGCGGCACCGGCTGCAAAGGTTCCCAGTGCGACCAGGCTGTCGTCACGCAGGGCTTGTTCCCGTATTTGAACCAGTTTGTTGTCCCGTTCCCGTAAGGATTCGGTCATGATCAATACAAAAAATATGATAATGACAACGGCCAGGACAAAGCTTAGCCACATGCCGAAAACATGTAAGTCAAACTCGGTTCCGTGTCCAACATGGTGGTGAGGTAGTGGGACGTAGAAGAACATGAGCAGGGTGTAGCAAACCACTGATAACAATGCCATTGCCGCCGCGAAACGGGTGGGCAATGTTGCCGCAATGATAATGATGGGCAACAGAAACAGGGAGACAAAAGGGTTGGTCGGGCCGCCACTGAAATACAACAAGGCAGTCAGACTGAGTACATCAACACCCAAGTGGGAGAAAAATTCGCGGTCTGTAGGATGGGTGGGGATTTTTTTAATGCGCCACCATGCCAGGATATTAAATAGAAACTGCAGTCCAATGATGACGAGTATGGGAGTCACCGGCAGCTTCAGGTTGAACAAGTTCATGGCAGTAATCACTGCCAGGCACTCACAGGCGATGCCTATAGCCCGTACGACTAGCAGGCGTTGAAATTGCTGCGTGTCCACTTTGTTGATTGCTGAGCTGAACATGACTGCCTCAGTGGTAAATGGCACAGTATATGACAAACTTTCCTATTTTACCTTAACGTCTGCTTCTGTTTTTGCTTAAGCGGTGTGGGTGATTAGGTCGATTTGGTTAAAAAACACCCTGTTGTTTTTAGTGGTGTCCGTGTTCGTGTCTATCATGGCTATGATCCTGCCGGGAATCGCGTTTGTGGGTTTGATCGCCGCGCATATCGGTAACCACTAGGGTAATGTGCTGCGGTGGGTGTTTTTCGAAATGCAGGGTTAAGGAAATGGTTTCATCCACTTTCAAGGTTTGCTTGAGTCCCATGAGCATGAGATGCAAACCGTTAGGATTCAGTTCCACATTGCTGTGGGCCGGGATTCGCAAGCGGGGTCGATGTTCCATGCTCACCATGTCGCCGTGATTGACAGATTCATGGATTTCCACTTTATCCGCGGCCGGGCTTTGCAATGATACCAGTGTGAGGTCCTGTGCGGTGGGATTATGGATGGACAGGTAAGCCGCGGTCACTTTTAGGCCTGGAGGTGCTTGGCGAACCTTGGCGGCGGATATTTGCAATGTATCTTGCGCCATCGCCGCCGGTAGCAGATAGATTAGGGTGAGGGAGAGAATCAGTTTGGAGGGTTTCATATACTGTAATCCTGTAATGTCAATGCCAGTTCCACCGCGTTTAAAACGCCGGCGGTACTGCTGTCATGGGGCAACAAGGTGTGGATACCGCCATGGGGGTTGATAATATATACAAATGGGGTGTGTTCCACCTTGATAACCTCATCGGGCCGGTTTTGGGAATATTCCACGCGGTATTTCACTTGATAGAGGTCAGCCACTTGCTGTAATTCCTGTTGCGATCCGCTCAGACCGAGAATGCTGCTGTGAAAGTAGTGGGTGAATTTTTCCAGCCATTTCAAAGTGTCCCTCTGTGGGTCAATGCTGATAAACAAACCTTGAACCCGGTCTTGGGCGGCCGGATCCAACGAGTCCAGGGCTTGAGCCCAAGTTTTTAAGGTGGTGGGGCAAATGTCCGGGCAGTGACTAAAGCCAAAATACATTAATACGACTTTACCCCGGAAATTTTTCAGAGATACAGGACCGGCGCTGGAGTGGAGGGTGAAATCCCCGCCGACAGGGGTAAATGCTGGGCCTGGACGGGGGGAATTCCACCAGGCCCAACTAATCGCCACCACAACCACAAGAGATAACAAGAGTCTGTTGAGGATAGTCCAGTTAGATTTGTGCATTACCAGTGACAGCGATTTTCTTTACAACCGCAGTTAGTATAAGGAGGTGGAACTGGATTTGGAATGTGTCAAATTGTCGCACCTGATGGGGTATAGAGGGTAACTTGTTGATGTGTATAGGGCTTGTCTTTGCCAAGACAGTCCGGACTAAACTGTTGTAAGATGTTAGCTGATTTGGCAGGCCGATATACCAGGGTTTTTGCCGAACGCATTGATTATATAAGAAATAGTGAATCCAGCCAGGCAGTGGGTATTCATGAACACAACACCAGATACAGGGTTGACGCAAATCGGCGTTAATCACAAGGGGCACGATCCGTTTACGCAATACCTCATCGATCATGAGCTGTTGAAACGATCCGACCTGGGTAAATTGTGCCAGATTCAAAGCGATTCCACGGATACATCGGCGGCGACACTGTTTCGACTTGGGTTGGTGTCAGCGCCGGATATCGCAGCGGCCTTATCTGCGATTACCACTTTGCCCATTGTGGCGGCGGATGAATGCCTGCCTGACGAGCAACCTAGAATGTCCCCGCGTTACTTACGGGCCAAAGCCGTAATCCCCTTGCGGGTGGAGGCAGGCCAAGTGGTGGTTGTCATGGGGGATCCGCGTGATACCGAAGCGGTCCAAGCTGTAGGGGTTGCCTATGGCAAACCGGTGCAGGTCCAACTCGGTTTGTTTTCTCATATCCATGCCAGTCTGGAACGTTGTTTTTCTGATCAGGATCAGGCGGGCCAGGACAATTTATCCGCAAACATGCCGATTGCCGCCAATGACAGTGCTGACGTGGAGCATTTACGCGACCTGGCCAGCGAAGCACCGGTTATTCGCAGCGTGAACCAGATAATTCAGCAAGCGGTGGAGTTGGGAGCGTCGGATATTCATCTGGAACCGTTTGAGGAACGCTTGCAACTGCGCTTTCGCGTTGATGGCGTATTAAGACAAATAGCACCGCCGGACTATGGTTTGACAGCGGCAATTGTTTCCCGCATTAAAATAATGGCGCGTCTGGACATTGCCGAGCGTCGTTTGCCGCAGGATGGACGAATCCCGCTGAAAGTGTCTGGTAAGGACATCGACTTGCGTATTGCCACGGCTCCTACATTGTATGGGGAAAGTGTGGTCATTCGTTTATTGGACAAAGCCGGCGTTACCCTGGATTTTAGCGGATTAGGTTTTGATGGTGAGTTACTGCGGGAATTTACCCGTTTGCTCACTAAGCCTCATGGTATCGTGCTGGTGACCGGGCCTACCGGCAGCGGTAAAACCACGACACTTTACGCAGCCTTGAGTAGCATCAACAGTGACGCGCGCAAAATCGTGTCAGTAGAAGACCCGGTGGAATACCAACTGGATGGAGTCAATCAAATTGCTGCCAAACCTCAAATCGGTTTGAGTTTTGCTAATGCGTTGCGTTCCATAGTGCGTCAGGATCCGGACATTATTATGATTGGTGAGATGCGTGATACGGAAACCGCGCGTATCGCCGTTCAATCAGCGCTAACGGGTCATTTGGTTTTGTCCACTTTGCACACCAATGATGCCGCCGGCGCGATCACCCGCTTGCTGGATATGGGGCTGGAAGAATATTTGCTCACATCAACCGTAAATGGTGTATTAGCGCAACGCCTGGTACGCACTTTGTGTCCCCATTGTCGCGACGCTTATACGCTGGCATCGGAAACAGTGCGCGAGCTGGGCTTGGAACAACGGGCGCAACAAAATCGTACTGGAGAACTTTTACTCTATAAAGCGGTGGGTTGTGGGCATTGCTCCGGTAGCGGCTATGTGGGGCGAACGGCGGTGCTGGAATTAATGAGCATGAGTGAATCGGTAAAAAAACAAATACTGTGTCGCGCCGACGCCGGTACGATTAAGCAAACCGCTGTGGCCCAAGGGATGCGCACTATGTTTGACAACGGTATTAATATGGCCATGGAGGGAATTACCTCATTGGAAGAGATACTACGGGTAACCCGAGATTTTTAGCCATGCCAGTGTTTTATTATAAGGCTGTCGACACCCAGGGTGCCAGCAAGCAGGGGGAGATGACAGCCGAGCAGGAGGCCGAAGTGGTGCGGCAGCTGCAGGATTCCGGCCTGGTTCCCATTCAAGTGCAAACCAATCCTCTGGTGACCGCTTCAAAAACCTGGACGCTTAGGCGTAGGGTGGTTCATTCCCAGGATGTTATCGATTTTACCCGTAATCTGGCGACCTTGCTCAATGCCGGTGTTGAACTGGATAGGGCTTTACAAATACAAGAGCAATTGTGTGAAAAGCCGGCTATGGCGACAGTGGTGGCGGATGTGCGTAACCGGGTCCGTGAAGGCGCGGAATTCACTGCAGCGCTTCAGGCCCATACTAAAGTATTCCAGCCACTATACGTAAGTATAGTGCGAGCCGGGGAGTTGGTTGGTAACCTTGGTCAAATAGTGAGTAAATTGGCGGACTATTTGGAGCGCAACAAACAGCTGCGGGACGACACTGTATCTGCGCTCATGTACCCGGCACTGTTGCTTGTGGTGACCTTGTTATCGGTTTTGGGCCTAATGCTGTTTGTGTTACCACAGTTTACCCAAATGTTCGAGGGGATGGAGGCCGCACTGCCTTGGTCTACCCAGATCGTGGTATCCACTGGTGAGTGGTTACAGCAGTACATCTGGACAGTGCTGCCTGGGGGAATATTGTTGTTGGCCGGTTTTAAGATGGCGCTGGCGGATCCGAGGCGACGTTTGCAGTGGCATAAATGGTTGTTGACGTTACCTCTGGTGGGGACTTTGCTGGCAAAACTGGATGTGGCCAGGTTCAGCTATACCATGGGGCTGATGTTGAGCAATGGCGTGCCTTTACTTGCCGCACTGCGCAGTTCCACATCGGTAATGCGAAATGGCTATTTGCAGCATATTGCCAATACCGCTAAAACCAGTTTGGAACAAGGCAGTGGATTTGCAGAGACTCTACGAGCCAGTGGCGTGTTTCCCCTGTTGGCAACGCATATGATCAGCGTGGGGGAAGAAACCGGGCAGTTGGGGGCAATGTTGCAACGCGTAGCAGACACTTATGATTCTCAGGTGCGTGTTAGTTTGCAGCGTCTTGTGGCCTTGCTGGAACCGATACTTATCGTGGGTTTGGGTTTGCTCGTAGCCGGGATAATTATCTCCATACTCATGGCCGTTCTGGGTATGAATGACCTGGTGATGTGAAGTCAGGCCAGCGTAAGGGATTACGTGGGTTGTAATGTTTTGCGTAGTGAGGGGCGGTTAGAAAATGAAACGAAAGATTAAGCACGCCGGGTTCACCTTAATCGAATTATTGGTGGTTTTGAGTATTTTGGGCTTGCTGGCAGGTTTGGTAGGACCCCGAGTGATGCAATATGTGGGCAGTTCCAAGTCTAAGACCGCAAAAATACAAATTGAGGATATTGGCGCTGGGTTGGATTTGTATTTGTTGGATTTGGGGCAATACCCCAGTACCCAGGAAGGTTTGCTGGCTCTGGTTGAGGCGCCGGCCAATCAAGTCGCATGGAATGGGCCGTATTTAAAAAAGAAAACTCTGCCCAAAGACCCTTGGGGAGAACCGTATTATTTTAAATCACCGGGTGAGCATGGAGACTACGATCTTTACTCGCTGGGTGCGGATAAAGCGCAGGGTGGTCAAGGGGAAGACCGGGATATCAATAACTGGGAGTAAGCAATGGCTTGGGGGAGGCGCAAGATTTTTAGAAATCCTGCCTGCGGGTTTACCTTATTGGAACTGTTATTGGTTTTGGTGTTGGTCTCAATTTTAGTTTTAGTCGTATCTCCCGCCTTAACTAAAAGCAAAGGGTTTCACCGCACTGACTTGAAAAAGACCGCCAGAGAACTGGTCAGTGCCTTACGTTATACCCGGTCAACGGCTATTCGCAAGGCAAAAGCGGTTGAATTTAAACTAAATCCGCTGCAGAGCAAACTGTGGTATCCGGCTATGCAAGTGGGACAATGGCAGGTGCTACCGCAAACCCAAGTGCTATTTACTACAGCTGGGTCCAGCGTTCGAGCTGATGGTAGCGGGGCTATTCGCTTTTTTGCGGATGGCAGTTCCAGTGGTGGGGAGATCCAGCTGAGCAGGGAAGGGCGGAGTTATACCATAGTAGTGAGTTGGTTGACCGGTAAGGTGAGTCTGCAGGAAGGATAGACAACGGGTCTTGTGAGTTAAGTGGTATGTAGCAATGACTGCAGTAAAAGGCAAAGTACAATGAAATCTAGAAAAAACGCCGGATTCTCGCTTCTAGAAGTGATTGTTGCTTTTTCTATTCTCGCCATGTCCATGGTGGTTATCGCCAATGCTTTCTCCAATGCCATTCGTGCTGCGCATATTAGCAGCGCTTATTTGCATGCAAGTACTTTGGCGCAGAACAAACTGGAACAATTGAAGTTTACCCGTTTAACCGAGGGTGTGTTGGACGGTGTGTTTGAGACGGGCGAGCGCTGGCGCGCTGTGATCAAACCGGCGGATTGGAGCCAAGCCGATTTACCCATATTGGCTTATGACATCAATGTGGAAGTCAGCTGGGGTGCCGAAGGTGGACGTACTGTACAACTGGATACTGTGCAACTGGTGCCCCGCTTATGAAATCTGTAACGCAGCTTCGGTTACCGAAGCGGTTGGTATCAAACTCCGGGTTCACGCTCGTAGAAGTGATGCTGTCAATCAGTTTGTTGGCGACATTGCTGGTACTGGTGTTCGCCGGCATGCGTTTTGTTACCACCGCTTGGGATAAGGGGGTAAGGAAATACAATGGGCACAATGAGGTCTATATGGCGCAAAACTGGTTACGCCGCACATTTGCTGCAGTGCCGGCGCTGTTGCTGGACGCCGGCGGATCTCCCGTCGATTCGAGAGAGGTGCCGCAATATGTAGCGTTCGAGGGCAGCGCACAGAAAATGCGGTTCGTGGCTACTTTGCCGCATCATTATGGCGGTGGAGGTTTGCATGTACTGGAGTTGGATGGGCAAGGCGGAGTGGACAAAGCTCAACTGTTGCTCAGCACTCGATTGTTACCGCTGGGCAGTAAGGGTTTATTCCAGTCAGTCAGCACTCCAGCCACTGAATCGGAAGTGCTTTTGACAGACATTGTTGAAGCCAGGTTCAGCTATCTTGGTGAAGACGTCACGGGTCAATGGCGTTGGCAGGAAACCTGGAGCGGGCGAGATATTTTGCCTTATCAAGTGCGCATCGACTTGCAGCTTAAATCAGGGGTTTCCTGGCCGGGGTTTGTGGCAACGTTACATAGCGACGGCAAACGCGGGCCGGCCCGAGTGCCGGGTTTGTCACTTGGATGCAGTGGTACTATAAGTGCTGGGTGGTATGGGTAGTATGGGGCAGCGGTATACAAATGGTTTGGGATCAGTGAGATCGTGATGGGTCAAAAAGGTACGGCCTTGGTTATCGTATTGTGGGTGGTCGCTCTATTGTCCATGGTCTCGCTGGGTTTTAGTAAATCCATGAGCCTGGAAAGTCGGTCCACGGGCAACCTGCTGGCAGCAGCGCGGGACCAATATCACGCGGAGGCGGGGCTGAATCAGGCTTTATTGGTGTTATTGCAGATGCGACAGGGGCAAATGCGACAGGTACAGGCACAGCATCAGTTCCCATGGCATGCGGATGGACAGGTTAGACAAATGCAGTATAAAGATTCGCAGCTGAGTGTGTCCGTGTTAGACGAGCGCGCCAGAATCGATCTTAATTATGCTCCGGTGGTGCTGTTGCAATCCTTATTGGTTAATGCCGGGGTATCGGAGGCAAAAAGTACGGAATTGGCGCACGCTATTGCGGACTGGCGAGATTCGGACCACGTGGCTCACGCGCAGGGGGCGGAAGACGATGCTTACGCCGCTTCCGGGCTGGATTACGGCGCTAAGGATGCTCCGTTTCAATCCGTTGCCGAGTTATTGTTGGTCCGCGGTATGACCACGCAAGTGTACCATTCTGTCCAAGATTCATTGACCGTTTATTCAGGGCAAAGTATGGTCAGCAGTCAATATGCATCGGAACAAGTACGTCGAGCCATGCATTCCGTCGGTTTGAGCGTGAGCCAGGCGGCTGTTAAATCGCTTACAGCGACGAATGTAGTGTCCATAACGTCAGCATTGACTCAGCCGCACGCAGTCGAGCAATCAAGGAATGGTTCAAGTACCGGCACCATGGTGACGCGCGGAGGTATTAAAGCTGTGGTGCGCTTACACGGTGCGCCGCAGTGGTCCTATTCTGTTTTGGAGTGGCAACCGTTGGCAAAACCGTGTTTGATTATTGCGAACAGATTTAACTGTAATGAATATGAAAGCTGAATCCATTCGAATGAGCTTAAACAGTTCCCGGCTTTGGGGGGAGCTTAGTCGTTTTTTCCGGTGGTGGCTCCAGGAACTGGAAGGAGTATTCGGATCCTTGCTGGGTGCCATAACGACATCAACACCCGGTATTGAAGTGCAACCTCAACACGACGGCTGGATTTTTGAGGTTCGCCGGGGCGTCACGCAGGGAGCTAAGCCCAATCTGTTTCTGGATTCCCTGCAATCGACAAGGAATCAGCAACAACTGCTGGATTGGATGGCCGAGCAAGGTATTGCTGCTGCGCCATCGGGTTCGAGCGGGTATTGCCTGCGCCCCTCGGCTGATCACTGTCTGGTGAAAAGCATTTCCTGGCCCGCTGCCGTGGCTCAAAATCTGGATCAAGTTATTAGCTATGAAATGGATCGGCATACCCCTTTTAGTGCTGATCAAGTTTATTACGATTATGTGGTATTGGATCAAAACAAACCGACGCAGGCAGGTGCCGGGCAGGTACGGGTTTGTTTGGCGTTGGTGCCCAAGGCTTATCTCGATCCTCTTTTGGAGCAATTGCGGGTGCTGCCAGGGGAAGTATGCGCGGTTACGGTACCCCGATTCGACAATGTGGCGGAAGAAGTGGCGGTAGCGTTGCCGGGCTTGAATTTGTTGCCAACAAAGCCGCGCTCCAAACAACAAAGAAGCAGTCGTCGACTAGATGCCCTGCTGTTGTTGCTGGTTTCGGTTTTGCTGCTTAGTATTGTGGTGGTTCCCGGCATGCAACTGGAGCGTGCCAATACGGTTTTAAGTGATCGGTTACAAGCATTACGGGTACAAGTAAAAGAAATCAACCAAATGCGCCAGGACTTGCAGCACTATCAAACTGGCCTGCAGTTATTGGTGGAGCAAAAGCGCAATGAGGTGCATGTGTTGCAACTGATGACCGCGTTAAGCAAAGCATTACCGGATAATACCTGGCTGGAGGAGTTGTGGATCGAGAAGAACCAGGTGCAAATGCGGGGGCAGTCCGAAACGGCATCCTCTATACTCGCGGTGCTGGAATCGTCGGCATACTTCAGTCAAGTGCGCTTTGCCTCGCCACTAACGCAAAACAGTGCCAATCAGTACGAGCGTTTTCATATTGTAGCAACACGGGTTCCTAAAGGGGGTTCCGGTGGCTAAGCTCAGTGTACCCGGTGACGCTGGACAAAGAAAATTCCTGGCGATGGCATTGCTTGGTATGTTTCTATCGGCTGTATACCTACTTCTGGTTTATCCTATGCAGGAGCAGTATACAGAATTGGAGCAGCGTCATGCTCGCTTATTACAGCAACTCGTCCGCTATGATCAAGCCTTGGCTATGCGTGAATCCTACCTGGAACAAATCAATACACTCAATACCGATAAAGCGCTGCTGGAGTATTTCCTCGAAGAGAGTACGGCAGAACTGGCGTCGGCGTCCTTGCAGCAAAAAATAAAACAAATTATTCAAAAAAATGAAGCTCGCCTCAACAGCAGTCAGATGCTTGTTTCCAATGCCACAGCCAAGCAGGCGTTGTCTCTATACCCGGTAACCTTAAAGGTGGTTATGAAGGCGGATATGCGGGCGATGCAGCGTATTTTCTATGAACTGGTCAATGCCAGGCCGGTTTTGTTTGTTCATGATGTGAATATTAAAAGCCATGGAAATCGACGTTTTCTGCAAACCACCGACGGAACGCAAATGCTGGATGTGGTGTTTCAATTAACGGCTTATATGCGACCGCCAATGCCGCAAGGGAAAGAGGAGAGCTAGGTATGTCTGTGCTCCGATCAGTATTGCTCATGACGATGGCGCTGTTACTGGCTGTTCTGTATTACCAGGTTCAGAAAACCGGCGTTATGTCAGAAGATGGTGTTTTGGTTGCGCAAGATCAGCTTTTGAGCGGGCAAAAAAAATCGAAAACTAAGATCGGTAACCATGGGGACGGTAATTATTCGGTGGGCAGTAAAGTGGGAAAACCGCAGCAGCGTATGTTGGGGGTGGCTTCCCCTATTTATGCTTATCGAGAAATGGTTGAAAGACCCTTGTTCAGCCAGAGTCGTCGACCAGAGGCTCGCGTTGATGCATCGGTGTCGTCAAATGAACCACTAAAACCGGTGAATTTGGATGCTTTTCCCTGGCAGCTTAGCGGTATTTCCATTAAGGGTAAGAACAGAGCTGCTTTGATTTGGCACAAAAGTTTACGGCAGTCTTTTACGGTGAATGAAAGGGATAGTGAGCAGGGATGGACTATCAGGAAAATTTTAGCGGATTCGGTGGTGATGCAGGAAAGGGATAATGCAACCAATAAAGTAGAGTTATATTTGAGGGGGCCGGTACAGTTGGCAAAGTAGCTGCGGAATAACGTAGTGGTGGCTTTACCGCGATGTGTGATGAAAATACAAAATCAATTGGGTTTATGGCGAAAAATTTATTTGAACAAAGCTTGGCCGGCCTGGGAGGGTTCCTTTGCTATTTTGCTAGTTTGGGGGTTGCAGGGTTGTGGTGTGACTGCGGGCGTAACATCGCCACTGCAAGCACTGCAACCACAACAACCGCAGGTGGGTATTTCCTTGGCGCAAGAAAACGCAAATCAAGAGCACATGCCGGGCGGCAGGCCGGATCAAAGTCGGTCGTTACAAGATAGTCTGATTTCAGGGACGGGCGTTTTTCTGAATTCGCAGTTCCGGGATGCTGGAAATTCCGTGCGCCACGGTAAAAAAGGTGGCGTGACACTGAATTTTGAAAAAGCGGATATTAGCAAAGTTGTGGACATGATGTTGGGGAATCTGCTCAAGGTGAATTATTTTGTCGACCCGGCAGTGCGGGGAAGTGTGACCCTGCAAACATCCCGCCCCATTCGCGATGCCGATGTGCTGCCCATACTGGAGAATATTCTTAAAACCAATAATGCCAAACTACTGCATAGTAACGGTTTATATCAGATTGTTCCCGAAAAAAGTCATACTGTTGCCAGCGCCGGTCTGGGGAGGCGCGCAGTCGGTGCCGGTACCGGTTTGCACATTCTGCCTCTGCGTTATATCGGTGCAGAGCAGATGGCGGCAGTGTTGCAACCGTTGGCAGATAAAGGTGCCGCGGTTATCGTGGATAAAGACCGCAACTTGCTCATGTTGGAAGCTTCGGCGCAGGACTTGAGTGTTATGTTGGAACTGGCGGATATGTTTGATGTGGATTGGCTCCAGGGTATGTCGATTGCTTTGTTGCAGGTGAGGCACGCCAGTGCGGAGACTTTGGTTAAGGAGTTGGACGGTATCTTTCTGTCTCAAAGTAAACAATCTCCGCTCAATGGGGTTTTACGCTTTGTGCCAATAGAGCGACTCAACGCTATACTGGCAATCAGTACCCAAGGTCAGTACCTGGGGCGAGTGCAGGAGTGGCTGCAGCGTTTGGATGTGCCGGGTAGCGGCGAAGGCGAGCAATTGTTTGTCTATCCAGTGGAAAACGGAAACGCGGCCGATCTCGCCGGCACTTTGAACGAGTTGTTTGCCGATGTGGGTGCAGTGCCGGCGTCAGGGAAGAATGAATCCACTGCGGATTTGGCTCCAGGCCTGAAGCCCGTAACGTTGTCCAGTCTCGGAGAAACGGCTGCGGCTAAACCGCCAGCGGTCCCGGCATCGCAGCAGAGCAGCGCTCCGATGCAAGGAGCCGAAAAATCCGTCGGTGTGGTGGCTGCCGTAGGCGGTCACATCCGAATCATGGCGGCCAAGGATAACAATGTGTTGCTCATACTGGCCAGTCCGTCTGATTATTCCCGCATTGAGACCGCCATCAAAAAACTGGATGTGGCGCCATTGCAGGTGTTGGTTGAGGCCTCAATCATTGATGTGCGCTTGAGCGGTGAGCTGAACTATGGAATGCAGTGGTTTTTCAACAACCGTTTGGGGAGCAACTACAGTGGCGACGGGTCTGTTGGGGGCGCGTTGTCCTTTTCACCCACGTTTAGTTATAACGTGGTAAATCGTAGTGATCAGTTACGCAGCCTGTTAGGGTTGTTGGCCTCCGACGGTAAAGTCGATGTCTTATCATCCCCAAGCCTGATGGTACGTAACAATCAAACGGCCAATATTCGAGTAGGTGACCAACAGCCTGTTTCCACCGCCTTGGTGTCCGCAGAAGGTAAAGTCGTGGCGTCATCGGTTCAGTTCAAGGATACCGGGGTGCTGTTGGAGGTGACGCCGAGAGTGAATTCAGGTGGTATGGTTTCTTTGGATGTTATTCAGGAAGTGACCGACGTGGGCGATATTGACGAAGCCACAGGACAGCGAGCTTTTCTGCGCCGTTCCATTCAAAGTACGGTGGCGGTGAACAGCGGTGAGACCGTAGTGCTGGGAGGCTTGATTCGGGAAAACAAGGTGCAAGGTAAAACCGGTGTACCGGTGTTGCGGGACATTCCTTTTTTAGGGTGGTTGTTTGGTAAAACCATTACCAGTACCAGTCGTACCGAGCTGTTGATTATGCTCACGCCCAAAGTTATTCGTAATAGCAGTGAAGCCAGACGTGTAACGGCAGAGTACCGCCAAAAATTGCGCTATATTGAATCCAGTTTACCGCCGCCATCAACAATAAACACCGGGGTTGCTCCTGCGGCTTTGCAACGGGATTCGAAAAATACCGCTATACAAGCTACGGATATACAGAGTGCGGATAGGCAAAGCGAGAAAACGTTGGGGCAGTGACGAAGGTCTGCCTTATTAATGCGGTGATGGATGTTGCGCTGTTGCGACGGCTCTAAACGATTCCGTGCTGCTTGGCTGCCAGCGCGGCCTGAGTACGGTTGCGGACATGCAACTTAGCCAAAATGGAGCTGACATGAAATTTGACAGTGGTTTCGCTGATCAGTAGCTTTTTACTGATGTCGCGGTTACTGTTGCCAGTGGCCAGAAATCTTAAAATTTCTATTTCACGTTTGCTTAGAGGTTCTTCGCCGATAGGTTTCTTGGTGCCGGCACGCATATGTGCCGCCAGTTTGGCTGCAACGAGGGGGTCTAAATAAGTCCCTCCTTCTTGTACTACCCGAATGGCCTTGATTAATTCTCGATAATCGGATTTTTTTAGCAAATACCCGCAAGCTCCTTGCTCCAAGGCGTTAACAATAGTTTTTTCATCTTCCAGTGTCGTGTAGACGATCACTTTGGGTTTTTGGGGTAATGAATGGAGGTTGGACACAGCCAGTAGATAGTTGGGGTTGGCTGCGTCCAAAATAACGACATCAGCCTCAAATTTCTTAGCGTGGCGGCTCAGTTCCACAGCGCAAGGCGTCTGGGCAAGCACCGTAACGTCGGTTTCCTGCTCCAGCATATGTGTCAATCCATAACGAACAATGGAATGTTCGTCGCAAATAATGATGCCTACTGTACCGTCTGTACTCACAGGTTTTCCCCCTCTATGAAACGCAAACCTGTTGGTATGCGGAAAACAAGTGATATGCTCAATGCGTTTGTTGTTGTACTCGCGTGACTCATAACTTTTGAGCAGCTGTTAGCTTTATTAACCGGACAGCTGGAGCCCTGACCGTGACTCTGGGGTCACTTTGGCGTTTGTGCTAATTCGTTCTGCGATATATCGCAGTTAGCAAATTACACAAACAGTTATTAAGCCTTGACGTAGCAAATTTTTTAGACTTTTCACAAGTTTTGTAGTACTCGCTACTGACGCGGTTTGCTGCCTGCATGTGGCAAAGTGCGTATCCTTGTTAAACTATACTCTTTTGTTTGGTTATATTTATTAAAACTAGCTTAAACCTTGATAATTCACGCTTGTGCTCTCCTCTATGCCCGCTGGGTTTCTGGTTTATTTATTAAGAGGCGACTTAGTATCAGTATACATCATAACCAAGCTCTTACCTGCAAGCAATACGTTGGCATCAAAATACCTGATCGAAAGTATAGGCACCTACCGTTCGAAAGATACTTCAATATCCACCATTTGCTTAATGTTATCTTGAGTTGGCTCAAGTACTCTGGCTCCAGCTGTAAAAAGAAGAGATAACTGGAAACTATAGAAAGCTGAATCCGGATTTGTTGGGGGGAGAAATGAAACACCCGTGTGAGTGGGGCGTGTTTTTCCACATTTCTTGGGTCAGCATTTCGCAAAGCTATTGGAGGGTAGTTATGAATAGCGGCGTAGGAGGTAAACGCGCGTCAAAGCATTTGCTATTGACGGCAGCGTTAGGGGTGAATTTGTTCGCGGTGGCGGGAGTGGCGCAGTCCGCTGTCACCTGCGGGCGTACAGTGGTGGCAAATGTGGTGGCCATAGACCAACCGGTGATGTTTAACCGACTGGGGGCTTCCAACATCAACGGTATGATATACGCACTGGAGCGGGATGTGGTGCTTGCCGGGGGCGTGGAAATGTTACGCCCGGACAAACGTCCACGTCCTTTGGTGTTACGTGTTCGTACAGGCGATTGTTTGACTGTAAACCTGCGTAACGGTTTACGCGTAGCCAATCCCAATCAGCCGCCGATAAACATACCACCTTTGTTCAACACCTTGATAAACAATCAGGTGGCGGATCGGCATGTGAGCATGTTTGTAACCGGCATGCAATACATGAACGGCCCCGATGCGGATGACGGCGCATTTGTTGGCAACAATGCCGACAATACCGTACCGCAGGGTGGAACTAAAACCTATACCTTGTATGCCGAGAAAGAAGGCGCTTTTGCTATGCGAGGCATGGCCACAACGGTAGGCTCCGACGCCAACCAGGGCAACGCGGCCAACCTGCTGTTTGGCTCTGTTATCGTGCAACCGAAAAATTCGGCTATTTACCGCAGCCAGATAACCCAAGAGGAAATGCGTTTGGCCTCTTTGGATTTGAACCCGGCTTCGCCCACTTGCGGTGCGCAAAACCAGACACCCGCCGGTCATCCTGTGATTGACTATGAAGCCCGTTATCCGGCGGCAAACTGCAACACCGTTGTGGCCGGTGGCACGGGCGCGAATCTGGGAGCGGATGTGTGGGTGGCCGAAGGTAAAGCCGGCTTGCCCGTGGTCAATATGATCAATGTGGCAAACAGCGAAATCGTCCACTCGGAAATTAACGCTTTTGTTGGTTACGGTCCCAGCGGTGCTCTGTCTGCTCCGAATACCGGTCCCCATGTGGGCCAGATGGGCCACTATCCACCGGACACCTATCCCTTGGAGTCTGTAGGTAAACGCAACCCTACCGTACCCAATCGTCTGGAGCCGTTCCGGGATTTTGCTTCCATCTTCCATGATGAGCCGGCAACCAAGCAGGCGTTCCCCGGTTTTTATGAACCCGGTGCAGTGGGCGGCAGTGATGTGTTTCGTTATGTACTGGCCGGAGTTAAAGACGGTTTTATGATTAACTACGGTTCCGGCGGTATTGGTTCGGAGATTCTGGCCAACCGATTGGGCGTTGGCCCCATGCACGATTGTTTGACCTGTGCCTATGAAGAATTTTTCTTAACTTCCTATACCGTGGGTGATCCGGCTATGTTGGTGGATATTCCCGCCAACTTTGGTCTGGAGGCGTGTAATCCGGCGGGTTTGGGCGGAGCCGCTTGTGCGGCTACCGGTCCTAAAGCCACTAAAGCGTTATATACGGAAGACCCTTCCAATGTACATCACAGTTACACCGGGGACTTTACCAAGTTCCGTAATGTGCACGTGGGTGCGGAACAGCATGTGTTCCATTTGCACAACCACCAATGGTTGTACAACCCCAATGATGATAACTCCAACTATCTGGATGCCCAGGGCATAGGTCCCGGCGCCGGTTATACCTATGAAATCAACTTTGGCGGTTCCGGTAACCGTAACAAAACCTCCGGTGACGCCATATTCCACTGTCACTTCTACCCGCACTTTGCCCAGGGTATGTGGTATCACTGGCGTAACCACGACACCTTCGAAGCGGGTACGGAACTGCAAACCAGTGTCACCGGCGGTGGTTTCCACGTACCGTTTACCCAAGACGGTTTAGGTTTGGGTGACGGTACGCCCGCGCCGGGTGCCCGAGCTTTACCGGATGCGGAAATCGTGGCCGGTGCGCCCATTCCTGCCCTGGTACCGCTGCCGGGTAAAGCTATGGCGCCCATGCCCGGTGCCGTATCCCTTAAACCCAATCCGCTGTTAGTCAACGTGATTGATCCCGGTACCGGTGCTGTCGTGGGCCAACAAAATGCGGGTAGTTTGGCGGATGTGGCTCGACCTTTGACGGTAAACCCCGGATATCCTTTCTGGGTGGCGGGTATCGAAGATATCGTAGGGCAACGGCCGCCTACGCCACCGCTGGATATGGCCAGTGCAGCAGATGTGGCTGCGGCCAAAGCACAAAACCCCGGACTGTTCGCCAATTTGGTGGACACACAAGCCGGTGGTTGGGACGGCGGTCTGCCTCGCGCTGCCTTGCAGGGTTACGCGGCCGGTGGTGCGGATCTCGCCAATGTGATTTCTCCCATCGACTTCACCAAAGCCGTAGGTAAGGCTCAGGCGGTGTTTTATCCTGAAGCCGGTACCGACGTGGAACAACTGGCTATGGCAACTCACGGTAAACGTTGTCATGATACGTACATGGCAGATGGGTCTGCGGCTACCTGTGCCGATCCCGGCGCCAATGAAGGTGGCTTTATCCTTAACGGCCAACTGCCCGCAATCGGCGCTCCGTTTAACGAGCCCTGTGTGGATGACCTCGGTCAGCGTTTGGGGAACGGTTCCAATCCCATGTTCTTTAACGCAGCGTTGACGACAGCCGGTAGTGCGGCGGGAATGAGTTCTTTCGGTTCCAGTCCTTTTAATGCGGATAATCCCCGTATTTATAAAGGTGCGAACATTCAATACGACGCCGTCTTGAACAAAGTGGGTTACCACTATCCTCAGCAACGTATTATTGCTCTGTGGGAAGATGCGGTGCCCATTATCACCAAAGCCAAACCGGGTGAGCCCCTGGTTATGCGTCTGAATACTTTTGATTGTGCCGTATTCCAACACACCAACCTGGTACCGGAAGTGTATGAAGCGGACGATTATCAAGTGCGTACGCCTACCGACATTATCGGTCAGCACATTCACTTGCCTAAGTGGGATTTGACCACGGCTGACGGTTCCGCCAACGGTTGGAACTACGAAGACGGTACTTTGTCTCCCGGTGCGGTGCAGGAGCGTATCCATGCTCTGAACTGTTTCGTGGATGCGGCTGATTGTCCCGCCGGTGTGGCCGGTGGCGGTGGAGCCCATTTGGTGGGTTCCGGTTCCGACGGTTTGACGGCGCCGACTCACTTAAGTGCTAAAGCCCATCCGTATTTTGCCGGTGTCGCTCCGGCGCAGTTGGCTTCCCATTGGGTTGGAGCACGTACCACCTTGCAGCGTTGGTTTGCAGACCCGGTGGTGAATACCGATGGCGAAGATCGCGGTCTGGGTATTATTTTTACCCACGACCACTACGGCCCATCCACCCATCAGCAAGTGGGATTGTACGCCACCGTATTGGTAGAGCCGGCCGGTTCTGCTTGGGCGCACAACGAAACCGGTGAGCCTTTGTATACCCGTCCTGACGGTGGTCCCACATCCTGGCAGGCGACCGTCATTCCGCCCGCCAACAGTAACGTGGCACCTTTCCGTGAGTTCTACTTTGAATACGCCGACTTCCAGCATGCCTATGAAGCGGGTGTCTATGTGGGTGCAGGCCAACTGGGTGAGCAATTACCCGGTGTGGGTCCCGGAGCCGGTGTAAAAGTGGCTAACTTGGGTAATCCGGACTTTGATAACAATCCGATTAATGCCTTCCGTTTTGCCATCAATCCTCCGGCGCGGGTACAGCACTTCCCGGTAATGCCGGATTTGGTATTGGAAGCGGCCGGTGGTCATCCCGATGCGCCCGGATGCCCGGTCCGTCCTTGTCCGCAGGCTATCGACGTTCAAGACCCGGGTATGATGGTGGTGAACTATCGTAACGAGCCTTTGGGTTTGCGTGTTTACGATCCCAACAAGATCGGTCCGGATGGCAAGCCCGGAATGCAGGCGGATGGTCCTGAAGGTGATCTGGCTCTGGCTATGTTGTCCCGTACCGATCGCGTGATTCCGCAGCTGAACGTGCAACCCGATGCCAACACGGTCATTAACGGTACCCGTTTCCCACCGCCCATTAACGCGGCCGGTGTCAATCCGGGTGATCCCTTCACACCCATGGTTCGTGCTTATACCGGGGATGTGGTGCGAGTGAAAATGCAGGCCGGTGCTCATGAAGAAGAGCACAATGCCACCATTCACGGTTTGAAATGGTTGCAGGCCGGTTCCGGCCACGGTCGTGCCGGTAACTCCGGTTGGCGCGGCGCCCAGGCCGGTGGCATTTCCGAGCAGTTTACCTTGGCTATCCCGCCGGTACCGGTACAGGGTAATCGCGGTAACAGCAATGATTACGCCTACAGCATGGATTACTCTCATGACGGTATGTGGAGTGGTATGTGGGGTATCCTACGCGCTTACAACAATGCTCAGGATGCTTTAGTCCAACTGCCCACCACGGTTACACCGGTCAAAATTGCCAATGCCGCCGACTTTGACGGGCCTTGCCCGATTAATGCGCCGGTACGTAATTTTGATATCACTGCCTTGCTGGCTAACACCGCGCTGCCGGATAACCCTGACGTGGGTGTGAATGGCAATATCGTTGATCCGTCGCCTTTGAGTGCCGCCGGTCTGCCGACAGACCACGTCGGTACGGTGCCTTTGGATCCGGCGGGTGGCTCTTTGGTGTATAACAACCGTGCGGGTGCTTTGGGTCAAGGACCGATTCATGATCCGACGGCGATCCTGTACTTCCACTCCAGTGATTTGGTGCCCATTGATCCTACCGACAACAACTGTCTCGCAGGCAACGGCAACAATCGCGTGGTGGATGCCAATCAGATCAACTGTCCGGTACGCCTGGCGGCTGGTAAACCGGTCGAGCCTTTGGTTATTCGTGCAGCGGCCGGTGAGTGTATTGAAATCACCCTGCGCAATAAATTGCCGCCGTTAACTCGCGCGGTTAATTTTGCCACCGGTCGTGCCAGTGGTACGCCGGTCAATGCCGGGGTTCCCGATCTGGCCACCTTAAGCAGCTTGTTGGGTGTGGTGAAACGTGATCGCTTCAATCCTTTAGGGGCGACCACCTTCCAGACCAACTTGATTCGCGCTTCCGGCTATATCGGCCTGCATCCGCAAATGATGGCCTATGATGTGAGTCGTCATAACGGCGTGCAAGTGGGTGAAAATCCCAACTCCTTAACGGCGCCGGGTCAGGTGAGCCAACGTATTCGCTGGTATGCCGGGGATTTGTCTCACACTGCCGATGGCAATCAATTTACCTTGAATGCCACACCGGTGGAGTTTGGAGGTGCTAATATCCAGCCGGTCGACCCCATTAAGCAAGGGCAAAAAGCCCTGGTGGGTACCACGGTGGTTGAGCCGCAAGGCGCTACTTGGGTGGAAGACGTGGATCTGGCTACATGCGGTCAACCGGGTGAACCGCGATGCACTCGCACCGGCGCTACGGTAAATAATAGTTACCGTGACTTCTCCCTGGTAATTTCCAAAGCGCTGACCCACTACTATGCCGACGGTACACCGGTGGAACACATCAACGGTGAAGGGATGGGTATACCGGAAGACAGCCAGGACGCCAGTGCCATGTCCATGAACTACGGCATTGAGCCTTTGTGGTTCCGCTTCGGTATTTTGCCCAACGTGGATTTTGGTAACGCCACGGCCTTGGGAACCTTTGGTGCACAAACCCAATTTGACGTGTTCTCCAACGCCAAAGTGGGTGGTGATCCGGTGACTCCGGTATTTGTCGCCAATGCCGGTCAACCGACCCGTATTCGCGTGACCAACGCTTACGGTACTTCGCGAGGATCTACGTTCTACCTGCACGGCCATGTGTGGCAGCGTGATCCCTACGTCTGTGCCGGGACCAAGGATAATATCCCCGGACGTTGTTCCACGACCGAGGTTGGATCAACCGCCATTGGCGACAACAAGCAGGCGTTCTATCAAGGTGCTCAGGAAAGTATTGCCCCTGGAACGCACTTTGATGTGGTCCTGCCCAGTGCCGGTGGCGCTAATGCCAAACCGGGTGATTACAAGTTTGGTGACTTTGCCGCTCCCGGTAATGCCTCCGGCTTGTGGGGTATTCTCCGCGTCAAGTAGAGCGTGAGAACAACGTTTGTCGAGAGCATACTGAGTTGAAATGAATCCGAAAAAACTCGGTTGAAGTACAACGGAAGACGCAGTTCCTTTGGGACTGCGTCTTTTGTTTTTCGGTTTCGGGTGTTGTACAAAATTAATACAAATTTGTGCGATAGTCTGATACAGTGGTACAGCAGTAATAAGAAGTATATGCAGTATAGAAAGGGGGGAAATCATGTCCAAGTTTGCGCATGCTGCCGGCTTGCTGAGTATGGCAGTGGTGCTGACCATCTCTGCTCAGTCCTTGGCATCTGACAACGGTCCTGTTAAAGACCAGTTTACCAAGAAAGGCGTCAATATCGATTTTGAAATGGAGCCGTTACAAGCCAACACCCGGCTTATGGAGGGTGAGTCCGCCCGGGTGCGATTCCGTTTAAGTAGTAGCAGTAACGGCGATCCGGTGAAAGGTGTCACCCCAGGCGTGTGGATGGATATGGGTCAGCTCATACAGGGTAAGAAAGGCCAGCAAAAATCCTGCAAGGAAAAAATCGCGCTGTATTTAAAGGGCGTTGTGGGCATTCGCCCCATGTTGGATTTAAACAGTTACTTTGTGTTGGTGATGAATACCGAACCCAGCATTTCCGTGGTGGACCCTTTGGTTTCCATGGTAGGACAAACCAGCACCTTGACCAGCATTCGTTTGAAAGGCGTGCCCTCGGATTGGGTAAAATCCAAAGATGATAAACGTTTGTACGTGAGTATGCCCGGTACGGATATGGTGGCTTTGGTGGACACGGACAATTTCAAAGTGAGCACCAATATCAACGCCGGCTCGAATCCTACCCGCGTTATATTACAACCCGACGAGCGCTATTTGTGGGTGGGAAATGACGGTGATGGCAAAACCAGCGGCGTCACAGTGATCGATACACAGAGTAATAAACCGGTTAAAACCCTGCATACAGGCAGCGGTCACCATCAAATCGTTTTTTCCGGGGACAGCCGCTATGCTTTCGTCAGTAATCGCAACAACGGCTCAGTAACGGTTATCGACAGCCAGACCCTGAAAACGGTTAAAACCATAAAAACCGGTCCTTTACCCATTGCCATGGCCTACTCCTCTTTGGCTGATGTGGTGTATGTCTCCGACGGCAAATCGGGAGAGGTGGCGGTGATCGATCCCAACTCCCTGAAGATGAAACAGCACATCCAACTGAAGCCGGGGCTGGGGCCGATTAAGTTTTCTCAGGACGGGCGTTGGGCGATGGTGGTGAATCCTTCAGCGGAAACACTACACATTATTGATGCGGCCAATGCCCGAGCGGCACATCATGTGGACGTGCCGGGTAAGCCCTATCAAGTAACGTTCAGTCGCGCCTTCGCCTATGTGCGGGCTTTGGAAAGTGAACGGGTAACCATGATTAATCTAAGCAGTTTAGCGGACCGGGATCATCCCATTGTCCAGGGTTTCGCTGCCGGTTCCAAAGCGCCGGCTTTGGCAGGGCGGTTACCTCTGGCGGATTCTATGATGGCAGCTACTACCGAAGCGGCTTTGTTTGTAGTGAATCCTACTGACAATACCACTTACTTCTATATGGAGGGCATGAACGCGCCGTCCAGTAACTACAAGGTGCGTGGTTCGCAAGCGCGAGCGGTTACGGTGATCGACCGAAGCTTGAAAGAGATACAACCGGGTCTGTATGAAACAGTGGTTAAACTGCCGGCATCCGGCCGCTACGATGTGGCCTTTCAATTGGAAACACCCAATGTGTTGCATTGTTTTTCCGCCGAGGTGGTGGAAAACCCGGCTATAGAAAAACATCGAGTGGCCTTGGGAATTGAGTTTTTGTCAAACCGCCGAACGGTTCAAACCGGCGAAACTTTGCCCTTACGTTTCCGCTTGCAGGATGCCAAGTCCGGTAAACCCAAATCCGGTTTGAAGGATGTGACAGTGCTCATGTTCCGCGCTCCCGGTTCTGAGCGTGTCGAGTTGGTTGCAACACACAAGGGTGATGGAGTCTATGAGGTGATGCTGCCCATTCGCACCGCCGGTGCGTATTATATGCATGTGTCCAGTCGTTCCAGTGATGTCAATTACAATGATCTCCCGTATTTTTCAGTGATTGCTCGTCCGGCTAAAACCGCGGGTAAGCAATCGGCTGTAACGGTACCGCATTTGGCTCAAGTAAGTTCAGACGCAGGGAGTCGGTGATGGCCTTGAAGATTTTCCGCAACTTAGTATCTCTAGGGTTGGCGGTCTCGCTTTTGGCGTCAACAAGCGTATCTGCCGATTCCGCGCTGGGGCTCGCGGCTAAGGTCAATGGTGTGGCTATTAGCGCGGCGTTGTTGGAGCGTAGTTTCGAGGAATACTTGCGGGACAATAACATTAACGTCGCTTCGATTCGCTATCCAAAACGTCTTAAAGAGTTTAAAAAAGAAGTGTTGGATTTGCTCATTGATGCTGAATTGCTGTGGCAGGAGGCCAACAAGACCGATACGGTGGTTACCGACTCGGAGGTAGAAACAGCGGTGGCGCGAGTAAGACAGCAGTTTAAGTCCGATGATGATTTTGCCCGTAAGATATCTGCAGAAGGTTATACCAAGGAAAGCTATTTTCACCATGTCAAACGAATGGTTACGGCACGAAGTTATCTGGATCGCATTCGCCAACAGGCTCAGGAACCGACTCAGGAGCAGGTGCATCAGTTTTACGTGGATAATCCGGAAAAATTTAATATGCCACCCCTGGTCAGGGCTCGACATATATTGCTGCAAACCAATGCAACCATGGATGAAAAGCAATTGCAGCAAATAAAAGCCAAGGCGACGGAACTGGCTGACAAAATCCGCAAGGGTGCCGATTTTGCTGCTTTGGCGCGGGAGCACAGTCAGGATAAAAGTGCTGCACAAGGTGGTGATTTGGGCTACTTCCCTCGCGGACAAATGGTGAAACCATTCGAAGATGCTGTATTTGCGTTGAAACCGGGGCAGGTGAGCGATGTAGTGAAGACGCGCTATGGCTTGCACATTGTTAAGCTGGAGGAGACGCGAGACGCGGCCAAAGTCAGCGAAGCAGATGCGACGGATCAAATTCGTGCATTTCTCGGTGCGCAAAATCTTCGTTTGCAGGAGCAAAAGGAAATTCAGCGATTACGCGGACAAGCACAAATCGAGGTCTATACCGTTTTATGAAATGGCAGAGTTTTATATTCTTGACGGTGAGTTTGCTGCCCTCGACGACACTATTTTCTGCTGAGGGTGATCATGCGGCGCATGAAAATCACAGCCATCAACACCATAAGAGTCAGCTACAAAAAACACCTGAGCCGTTGATGGGGGAGTCTATCGAGCTTCCGGTTACCCAGCTGCTGACCCAGGAAAACCAAAGTGTCATGTTCCCGCAGGAGGTGTTGGCGGATCGTTTGGTGGTCATGGATTTTGTTTATACCACGTGCACCACCGTGTGCCCGGTTCTATCCGCTATTATGATCCAGGTGCAGGATAAACTGGCATCACGGGTGGGGCAGGACGTGTCGTTGATTTCACTGACGGTGGACCCGATTCGAGATACGCCGCAACGCCTGGCGGCTTATAGTAAAAAACTCAGCGCGGGGTCAGGGTGGACCTGGCTCACCGGCGACAAAAATAATGTTGATAGGGTGTTAATAAGTTTGGGTGCCTACACCCCGAATTTTCAGGATCATCCCTCCATGGTTATTGTAGGCGACCCGGTATCAGGGCAATGGCAACGGTTTTTTGGTTTTCCTAACCCCGATGAAATTGTTGCCGCCGTCAATCGATTGAACGCCAAGCGTAAATTGAGTCACCGACACGAGTGAGCCCAAAGAGTGCCAATAAGGTCGGTATGTAAAAATAGAGTGGTAAAAAAGGTTGTTAGCATGACACAGACACGAATTTATACATCTGCATTGTTGCTGGTTTTGTCGGTGGTTCCGACTTTAAGTGCTCACGAAGGCGAAAAGCATCAGGCTGCGCCGGCGGCTCCTATCAGTGAGTTTTCCGCCCAATCATTGCAAGAAGCTAATCGCATTCAAGTTCAAAAGGTAATACCGCCGGCAGCGGAAGTGGAGCGCGCCCGCAGCTATTTTACCGATATGACTTTAACTACCCATACCGGCGAGCGGGTGAAATTCTACAGTGATATGTTGCACGGTAAAGTGGTTCTGCTCAATGTGATGTACACCCGTTGCAAAGATGCTTGCCCGTTGGTGACCCAGCACCTGTCCAAAGTCAAAGCCCAGTTGGGACCTTTGTTTGGTAAGGAAGTCTTTTTTGTGTCCATCAGTAACGATCCCGGCCGTGACACACCGGAGGCGTTGCAGCAATTTGCAAAAAAACACCAAGCAGATCATCCCGGTTGGACATTCTTAACCGGGAATGCGGAGATGGTGAAACAAGTGGTTTCCAAGTTTGGCTTATATCCTGACGACATCGAAGCGCACAATCCGCTGTTGCTGGCGGGGAATACTCGAACCCGACATTGGTCCAAAATCATTCCCAATACGCCGGTTCCCACCATTGCCATGAAGCTTCGGAATCTACTCCGCGAAGGTTAAGTTTCCTTCGCATGGTGGTTTAATGTCAAAGCAACTGGCTCAATGCGTTATTTTTCTGGGTACTTGGGGTGCTCTGGCCGTGTTGCATCCTTGCGCCGCTTTAGAATTGAGTGTGCTGGAGGCGCAGGGCAAACAAATTTATACCAAAGGCACCAGTCCCTTTGGCAATGACATCAGTGCTAAAGTGGGTGCGACCTCTGTATCACTGCCCGCATCGACCATGCCTTGCAACAGTTGCCACGGGCGTGATGGACTGGGTCGCCCGGAAGGTGGGGTGATTCCTGCCAATATACAGTGGGCCAATCTCAGCAAATCCTATGGTGGCCAGTCGGCATCGGGTCGACGTTTTCCACAATACACCAGTGAGTTTTTCTTTAGAGCAGTGACCCGCGGACTTGATCCGGGTGGTAACCGTCTGGATAGCACCATGCCGCGCTATGGTCTGCAAAAGAATGATGCGGACGCCCTGTTGGCCTATCTAAAGCGTATTCAGGATGAATCGGATCCGGGAGTGAGCCGCGACAATATTACACTGGGGACTGTGTTGCCAAAGGGACCGGGTGTGAGCGCTTTGGCAGAGGCGATAGAATCTGTGTTGCGTGCTTATGTGGCGGATGTAAACAAAAACGGCGGCCTGTTTGGTCGCAAACTGGTGCTGCGAATTGCTTATGCGGATTCGCAACAGGATGTGTTAACCAAGGTAGAGCAAATGTTGAGTTCGGAACAGGTGTTCGCCCTGCTCAATCCGTTTTCTGCGACAGTGGACGAGGAGTTGTCCCTGTTAGCGGAGTCCTACGCCACACCGGTGATTGCCCCCTATACCAATAAGCCGCAAATCAGTGGTCGGCGTCACACCTTTTATCTTTTCGGCGGTATGAGCACACAAAGTCGAGCGTTGGTATCGCAAGCGCAAAAACGCTTTGGAGCGAAGGCCGTTGCGGTGATGTTTGCGCAAACAAAAACACCGCAGCCGAATTTACAACAAGCTTTAGCGCCGGCAGGGGCTGCATCGTTGCAGTTGCCATATGATCCTGCGAGCCCTATGCCCGACGGCGCGGCCAAAACTTTACAGCAAGGCCGTATTTCTGCTGTGGTGTTTTTGGGCGCGGAGCCGCACTTGCGTCAATTTCTGCAAAGTGCGGAAAAATTGGCCTGGTTTCCCCATATGTATGTGCCTGGAGCTACGGTTGGTGCATCGGTGCTGGCGGCACCGCTGGGGTTTGATGCCAAGATCCATCTGGCATATCCCTTTCTTATCAGTGGGCATGATCCGGAAAACACGCAGGTATTCGCCGGATTTTACCAGCGTCATAAACTCAACCGTAACCATCTCAATGCAAAAATACGCGCCTATGCCGCTTGTGCTTTGACGGTGGAAGCGTTAAAGCGCAGCGGTAAACGAGTTGGGCGGGAATCTTTTATAGATGCTCTGGAGCATATGGGGGAGTTTAAAACCGGGATGTTGCCACCCTTGAGCTTTGGTCCGGGTAAGCGTGTGGGGGCCCACGGTATCTACCTGCTTCAGGCGGATTTGGCTCAAAAGATGTTGCGTCCCGAGGCGGATTGGATTCAACTGAGGTAGCTACTCCGGGGTTGATTGGGATTTTTTATACAGCCAAAACCCGGGAAGAATATTATACACCACAGCAAAACCCATACTGATAAGCCAGCCAAATTCCATTAACAAATAGCCAAACACAATAAAGCCGCTTAATAACCATAATAAGATGAGGACGGCTTTGGGTAAATCTTCCGGCATGGCGTTTTCCTTAAGATAGATGCAGATTTGGTTTAGAAATATGCTTGAGCATACTGCCCAGTTGCCCATGGCTTGTCAACTAGGCACTCGAATGACCAGCGAAGATTCCATCCCGCAGGTTGTTATGGTGTATCGGGTAATCATTGGTTAGCCGGTACCGGTTCTTGTTGAAAGAAAGGTGCGTTGAATACTTTGCCCTAGTCCAGTCTTCAATTGTGCCAGTGGCGCTGTTGCTCATTTACCGCGCCACTGTATCTGATACAAGTCATGGCGCCGATCGCGCAGATTTTTCACCGTGCCGCTGTTTCGGGCGCTGGTCAGGGTGTCGGGTCGCAGGTCGGCGATGGCTACTGTCTCCACATTCGGCGTAGTGTCTGCGGCTATACCATCGCGGGCAAAAGGGAAATCACAAGGAGTAAGAATACAGCTTTGGGCATATTGAATATCCATATTAGCCACATTAGGCAGATTGCCCACATTGCCTGACATCACCACATAGAGTTGGTTTTCAACCGCTCTGGCTTGACAGCAATAGCGTACCCGCAAATAGCTTTGGCGCTCATCAGTGCAAAAGGGTACAAACAAAATCTGTATCCCTTGGTCGGTAAGATGGCGTGCCAGCTCGGGAAATTCTGAGTCGTAACAGATCAAAACCCCGATGGGGCCGCAATCGGTTTGAATGGCTTTGAGTGTATGGCCGCCCTCAATATTCCACCAGTAAACTTCGTTGGGTGTGGGGTGAATCTTGGCTTGTTCGTGAATGGATCCGTCACGCAAAAAAATGTAAGAAATATTTTCCACTCGGCCATTGTCCATGCGGGTGGGGTGAGAACCGCCAATGATATTTATATTGTAGCGCAGCGCCATATCCCGCATGGCTTCTTTGAAACGGGGTGTATACTTGGTTAACGCTTCGATGGACTCCGACGGTGACAGTTCCTGACTTTCGATAGAAAGCAATTGCAGGGTAAATAATTCCGGGAAGACCACAAAGTCGCCTTTATAATCCGCTACCACATCGACAAAATACGCAGCAATTTCCATGAATTCCTCGAAGGAACGTACCCGGCGTTGTTTGTATTGAACCGTTCCTACTCGTATGGTGTCCGGTAAACGGCCGCCATAGTTTTTGTTGTTGGCATGGGATAGGGTGTCGGGGACTTTGGGGTTACGCCAGACCAAATGAACGCCATAGCCCTTGGATTCCACGTCCGCCGCCAGGTAGTTATTGATAATTCCGATAATCTCAAAACCATTGTGCAACTGGAATGACAATACCGGATCACGGGCTTTTTTGTTTTTTATGGCTTCAATGTAGCTGTCTACGCTGCCGTATTTCTTAAGGCGCCTTGCCAGGGTGGGCAGACGTCCGGCAAAAACAATACCTTTTAGTCCCAGGGATTGGCACAATTTCTTGCGTTCATTGTATAAGCGTTGGCCCAGTCGGTAACCGCGATATTCCGGGTCTACGCACACTTCCATTCCATAGAGCCAATCACCATTAGGGTCGTGCCGTGACGCATAGCCATTGCCGGTGATTTCCGCCCAGTGATGGGGTTTAAGTCCGACATTTTCCCCAATGCGAAAAGTGGCGCAGTAAGCCACCACTTTATCGTCTACGCTGATGATAAATTGTCCTTGAGCAAAGTTATTGATTTGCCCCGTCAGGGCCCCTTCGGGGTAACCGTGCATGCCGGTACCGGCGTAGACTCGTTCGGACAGGTCTGCAATTTGCTCCACATCACTGAGTTGGGCGTTCCGCAGTTTCAGTTTTGAAGATAGGTTGGAAAGTCTGGGGGTCATCGGATTTGTTTGCCTTCTCTTAGTGGTGGTGGCTAATAAACCAGTGCCTATAGCTATTGCTGTACTTCGTATTATGTTAGTGGACTATATTGTAGCCTATACTTAAGGCGTCTAGTTTAAAAACAATGTAATGGAAGGGCCGGGTTTTGACAAGTGATGAAGAGAATAGGGAGTTAGTTTGTGTGCGCCCGGAAAAGGAAATATTGACGGCACAAAAACTACCTTATTTTGTTGGGGTATCCGCTACTACAGCCGGTAGCCGAGGCTTGTCCATGCATCTGGTGGTCATACCTCCGGGTGCGTCGGCGCAACCACATTCACACCGTGATTTCGAAACTGCAATTTACGTTTTGGAGGGTGAGGTGGAAACTCGCTATGGACCCGGGCTGAGCCGACGTGTCGTGAGCAAACCGGGGGAGTTTTTGTTTATTCCGCCGGGAGTGCCGCATCAGCCCTTTAATTTAAGCTTAACCCAGGCTGCACGGGCGGTGGTGGCGCGCAATGATGCCAATGAGCAGGAAAATGTAGTGCCGTATCCCTAGCGTTGAATGTGTGAGCGTAAAATTGCAAAAGGTTTACGGGACGACTAAGTTAAAGTTATTGGAAATGAGAAACTATGACCGCAATTGAACAACTGTGGCAAACACTAAACTCAACAACAAAACCGGTTTTGCTGCCGCAAAACATAGAGCAAACACGGCGGCAGGCGGAGGAATGCATACAGCAGTATTTGCGCCGCGGTGGTTTGAGCCGGAACATGCGTGCAACCTTACAGCACTGCATTGAACAAATGCGTCAGTTTAACCCCACCTTGCAGGGAGAGGCTCAAGTGTATTTTGGTCTGTTATACCGGCTTTGTGATTTGCTGGATCAAAGTGTTGATGCGGTCTAGGCTCGCGGAAACTTTCTTCACGGCCATTGCCCTCACGTGAATCCGGTAGCTCTGGGGAAAACCTTAAGTTATACCGCGCTGGCACTGGTGGCATTTGCGGCCAATTCGGTTTTGTGTCGTTTGGCCCTGGAACAGCACCATACCGATGCGCTGAGTTTTACCGTAATACGTTTGGTATCCGGCGCTGTAACTTTGGGGTTGTTGTTGCGTCTCGGTGGCGGCAGTCTCCGGCGCCCTTCACGCCGGGGGTGGCTTGCAGCGGCCTTGCTGTTTTTTTATGCTTTGAGTTTTTCCTTTGCCTACTTGAGTTTGGATACGGCAACCGGGGCTTTAATACTGTTTGGTTCGGTTCAGATTACCATGTTGGTGAAATCCATATGGGAGGGGGAACTGCTTAACGGCCAGGAATGGTTGGGAGCCAGTCTGGCTTTGTTTGGATTTGTGTATTTGGTGCTACCGGATTTACACACGCCTTCAGTTTCCGGCTTTACCCTGATGACGATATCAGGGATTGCCTGGGGGATTTATACTGCTATGGGCCGCAACAGTCGTGAGCCTTTCGCGGAGACGACATGCAATTTCATCGCGGCAATTCCTTTAGTTGTGGTGATTACAGGCTTGGGTTTTGTTTTCGGCGGGCTGTCCATTAATCAAACCGGCTTTCTGATTGCGTTGGCGTCGGGTGCGCTGGCATCGGGTGTAGGTTATGCCATTTGGTATAAGGTACTGCCGTTTCTAAGCAGTACCCAGGCTGCAGTCAGTCAATTAATGGTACCCATACTCGCGGCATCCGGGGGGGTATTGTTTTTATCTGAAAGTTTGTCATCGCGTTTAGTCCAGTCGGCGGTTTTGTTGCTGGGAGGATTGGCCCTTATCTTTATCGCGCGACGTCCTGCTGCAAGCCCGTAGCAGGATCGTTATGAAAAGCCAATGAGGCGTAAACAGGAGGTAGCCATTGCTTGAATTTAAATTACACTCACGGTTACAGCAAGATTGCTATTTGCTTGAGGAGTCAAGCGAGAGCCTGCTATTGCTAATGAATAATGCCCATTATCCCTGGTTTATTTTGGTGCCAAAGACCGATAAAACCGAGCTGTATCAATTGGAGCAAAAAATGCAAACACACTTGTGGGAAGAAATAAATACCTTGTCGCATTTTTTGCAAGATTCAATGCAAATGCATAAGCTGAACATTGCCGCTATTGGTAATTTGGTCCCGCAATTACACGTCCATATCGTTGGCAGGCATCCTGAGGATCCTGCCTGGCCCGGTGTGGTATGGGGGCATGCCTCTATTAAACGCTATGATGAAACTCAGGTTCAGCAATTCATGGCGAGGGTACGGCAATATCGACAAAAGGCAGGGAAAGTTTAAGCATAAGGAACCATAGGTCATGACCTTGTTGGAAATAACCTGAGTTTCCTACATTTTAAGTTTTTCTTTAAGGCGCAACAAACATGCCGGGCACAGGCAGCCGCTGAACTGTTTCGATAATGCGTTGCGCTGGGTTTCGCTTAACTTCACTATTTGACAGGCACAGGATTCGATGTGTCGTTCGCCACAAAAAAACTCTTTCTGGCAGTTAGGACAGTTTTTGCGAATTCTTGAGGAATGTTCTATGTCTTTGTCCACTATTTTTTGAGGAAAGATTGCTTATGCAGTTTAAGGTTAGACGGTACTGACTGGCAAGAGGAGTTAGCGTAGAATGTGCGACATTGCCTTGGATAGTATAGATAAACGCTGTGTTATTGCAGCATCATTTTTGGAGAGATTCATGGATAAATGGCTCCTATTGCTCCTGTTGTTTGCCCCGATGGGATTGTGTGCAGAAAACCTATCTCCAAGTGATACGGGTAATTCTGATGTGAGCGAAGAAGAAAAAGTGGTTTTGTGGGCAAAATCGGTTTGGGATTCTTTGGATCGGAAAACCGGTGTGGTTGAGTTGCCCAATGGTGTGGCCACTTTGAAAGTGCCCGATACTTTTTACTATTTGAATCCAAGCGATGCCGAAAAGGTTCTGGTCGAGGTATGGGGTAATCCTCCCGGTTCCAAAACACTGGGAATGTTGTTTCCTTCTATGGTGACGCCTTTTGATAACGGTGCTTGGGCCGTTACCATAGAGTATGAGGAAGACGGTTATGTCTCTGATGAGGATGCGGATAAATTGGACTACGATGAATTGTTAGCCCAAATGCAAGACGATGCGGAACGGGCCAGTCGTGAACGAATCAATCAAGGTTATGATTCCCTGGAGTTGGTGGGGTGGGCCGCCAGCCCCTTTTACGATAAAGCAGAGCATAAATTGTTTTGGGCCAAAGAACTCAAGTTTGGTTCTCAAGCCGTAAATACTCTCAACTACAATATACGTATCCTGGGTCGTAAGGGCGTGTTGGTGCTCAATTTCATTGCCGGCATGGATCAAAAAGCCGTCATCGACAAGCAACTGGATACGGTCTTGGCTATGGCCGATTTCAAGCCGGGGCAACGTTATGAGGAATTTAACCCCGAACTCGATAAGGTGGCGGCTTACGGTATTGGTGCATTGGTGGCGGGTAATATGTTGGTCAAAACCGGATTGTTGGCCGCCGCTTTGATGTTCTTTAAAAAATTCGGAATTTTTCTAGTGATTGGGATCGGCCTGTTAATACCGAAGTTGTTCCGACGCAAAACAGTTTAAATTTTGTACACGCTACCGAGTGGTCCACGCCGGAACCAAAGCGCTTCCCCGTCGGTCATAGGTGGTAAGGTGTTGTGTTTATAAATCACTGATTTTGAATTTATAATTAGAGCGAAGTGGTTTTGCGGCTGCGCGGGAGGAGTTTCAAGCCAGAGTTCTAACCTGGAGCAAAAAATGCATCCAAATGAACGGGTTGGAGGGGGTAGGGCTTATCGCTACAGCCTTTGATCACATAAAGGCTTTGCAGTTAAGGGGTTTTGAGTAAGCTCGAATTTTCTGCTTTTAGAGTGAGTTGACCAGTATTGACATGATGAAATATCTGCTTTCAATAATCGTATTCCTGCAATGCCAGCCCGTATTCGCTGCGGCTTTCAGGGTGAGGATGCAATTTAAAAACCCGGACGGCTCCACCAACTGGCAACATGTGGCCAACTGGTCAGGCAGTATCCTGATACTGTTGCTGTCAGCGGCGGTCATTACTCTGTTTTTAACCCGCAAGAAATTACGTAAATCCAATTTGGCGCTGGAACAGATACGGGGTGAGCTGGAGTTACGGGTTTTGGAGCGCACAGCGACACTGCAAGACACAGCGTCAAAACTGCATGCTTCGGAATCTTTTATCAAAAATATTTTAGAATCCATGCCGCTGATGTTGGTAGGTGTCAACGCCGAAGGAAGAATCACTCAATGGAACAGACGCGCAGAGACTATTTCCGGTTTAGAGGCTGCTTCGGTGTTGGAGCAGAACCTTTGGGAAGCATACCCATCCATTACCGTGTCTCCGGACCAGGTGAATGAGGCTATTAAGAACGAAGAGACCATCACCATTAAACACATCCAGCACGGTCAATACAGTTATGATATTACTATTTATCCACTTGAGGACCATGTTGAGCCCGGTGCGGTTATTCTAATTGATGACGTCACCAAAAAAATGATGGCGGAAAATATGTTGATCCAAAACGATAAGATTTCCTCAATGAGTGAACTCGCATCGTCCATGGCGCATGACATCAATACACCGCTGGAGTCCATTTTGTTCGACTTGCGAACTTTTCAACATTTGCTTGCCAATAGTAGTCAATATGTGGACGAAGCCACCAGTACCGGTATGCCGGCGCGGCTCACCAGTTTATTAAGTCACGCCAATGCCACTGGTGAAAAAATGGCATCCATTGTAAAAAACTTACACAATTTTGCTCGTGGTCGCAGTGACCGAATAAAGTCGGCCAATATGGTGGACATTATGGAGCATACCTTGGAGTTGGCGGGTGATGTGCTGTCTGCGGCCACCGGATTGAAGTTTTTGGATATCAAGATAGAAAAGGACTTTGAAAAACACTTGCCCATGATACCTTGTTATGTGACTGAATTTCAGCAAGCTTTATTGAGTCTGTTTCGTCATTCTTACGATGCGCTGGGGCGGGTGGATGACCCCGCTCATGAAGCCGCTATCAAGATTCAAATGATTGTCAGTTACGACCATTTCTGGATAAGAATACAACATAACGGGGTTGGGTTATCCAGCGATGAACAAATGTACTTGTTTGAGCCCTTTGTTAGAAAAGACAGTCCCGACGTAAGTTATGATGCCGGCAAGCGCCTATCGTTTGCCTATTTTATCATTACTGAGCAGCACCAGGGGCAAATCGCTGTGACATCGGATGTCACAGTTGGTACAACCTTCCATATTCAGTTACCGTTAAAGCAGGGTGCTCAGGCATGATATGTCGAACTCCAATACAGGGTTCCTGCGTTGTTCCAATGTTGTATCTCCGATTACATACCCGGTAGCCAATGGCGAATGTCTTCCAGATGGGAGAACTGAGCCAGAATATAGTTCTTCAGTTCCCCCTGGCGTCGGTTGATGGTGTTCGTATTCAGGTGTTGCGTTAACCATACGGGAGCCATGCCGCTGTGATGAGCGCCCTGGTGTTCATTACTGCCACCGTCACCAACAAATAAGCACGCTTGGGTGCTCACTCCCAGTTGTTTTGCTGTGTGGTGATAAATCTGCGGGTCCGGTTTTTTCAGCCCCACATCACAGCTAAAGATTGATAAGTCAAATAAAGGGCGCAGCGGGGAATCCGGCCAGGCGCTGACTTCAGCTGTTGAGGCATTGGAAATCAGCGCCAGCCCATAGCCTCGGTGGCGCAACTGTTCCAAGGTATTAACAACAGCAGGGTGTACATGGTGGGTTAAGGCATAGTCAAAACGTGCCTGACGCTGGCGTGTTGCGTCTTCGATCACACCCAAGGGGATTTCCGGGTCCAATTGGTGTGCCAGGGTGCGTATAACGTCTACATGATTTGTGGGTGAGCAAATCTCGTGATGTTCACTGAAGCAGGCGTGGTTCCAAGCGCGTGCATCCACGCCCAGGACATCTGCCGTCGTACGGCCCACGCTCAGTGGTACGCTGCCCACGCTAACCAGCGTGTTAAATAAGTCAAAACAAATGGCGCGATACATCGTCAGGTACACGTATTTTTGGTTAAAAACGGGTTTAGCCGAAACAAACCAGTCGAGAATTTCAGGCAAGATTCAGGACCATATTATCTCAGCCCTTTTGAACAAACAAGCGGATGGATTTGGGTGTTAGGTATAGATGAAGATCGGGTGGGTGTCGGAAAGGCGTAGCGCAGAATGCGCTACGCCTCAGCAGAAGTTTTAGAATAAAGTGGGTCCGGCGCTCTTTTGGCTGTCAAATTGAGCTTTAGCCAGGACGGCTTCATCATACGCTTCTTTGGCGAGTTTTAGTGCTGCGTCTATTTCGTTTTTGGAGGCTTTGGTTTTTGCTTCCACTATCATGTCTTCGGTATTGACCCAGGCGCCCCCTAATTGATCAACTGCTTTAAAGGCTGCTTCGGCTTGTGCGATCATGCTGCCAACTTGTGTCTGTGTATCCGGTTCGCTTTGTACCGAGCTGGTGTTGGTAGTGGTGCCGCAGGCACTAAACAGTAATGTGGTGAGTGCAATGCCGATAAAAGCCTTGGCCGTGTTCATTTGTGCTATCTCCTGTGTTGGTCCGACAAAGTCGAGGTGGGAATAAAATACTCGCAAAATCATGAATAAAGCCAGACGCTTTTTTGGATTGAAACGATTTAAAAAAGTGATTGTTAAGGGTGTCGATGTTTCACTTTTTGAAGCGATAGAAGCCATGAAAGGAGTCGGTATGGAATTTCGGGTGGGTTCGGTAGAGGATTTACGGTTAAGTGATACTGAATTGGTTCAGCTGTTGACTCGGGTATATGTAAATGAGAGTTATGTTGAGGCAGAAACGGCGCTTCATTTGTTTGATCCTTATAGGGGATTTCAAAATAGGCCTGCGGGAGTTTCTTTTTTACGAGAGACGGTTACTTGGAGAGGAGTAGTGTCACCACAGGGGGTTCGGTAAGTTAATTTTGGCTTCGATAGCTAAGTTTTCGATTAATACGATCAAAAAGATTCATTGTACAGTTTAATTGCGAGCTCTATAATATGCTTCATCTACCCGGTCGGGTAGAAGTGGGACAGCCCAAAGCGGTTTTCCTGTCGGTTCGTCTATAAGCCCCGCCCACCGTTTACACATCTACTATTTATGGAGTCCGTGTTTGTATGAACACACAAACTGTAATTTTTGATACTAAAACTAATGTCGGTTCTATGGATCAATCCATTCGCTTTGCGCTTGGATTGGGATTAATTGCAGTACCTTTGAGTAATCAGAGCGTTGATGCAGATGTTGCTGCATTGACAGCCTTATTGGCAATTCCTGTCATGTTTACTGCAATCAGCCGCTGGTGTCCGATATATGCTTTGTTGCGCATTCAAAGTGTTGGACATAAGTATCAGGCTGTGAAATTTTGGGGTCGGAATATGGGATTTATTGATGCGGCATTTCGTTATGTGCTGGGATCAGTCTTAATCTTAGTCGTGATGAGTCTAAGTTCGATAAGTTATCCGTGGTTGGCTTTGGTGGGTGCAACCCTGATATCCAGTGCCATCTTGCTGTGGGATCCTTTGTACGCTTTGTTTGAAACAGGCACTCAGCCCAGCGTTACTCCTAAGTTGGTGAGTCAAGGTGGCGCCGAAGTGATTCGTTTGGGTGACGTTCAACAGATAGTCGCCGGACTGCCCCGCAATGGCGGTGATGTAAAAGCCGCTTAATAGGCCGATTTTGTTCCTGCTTTATTTAGACATTCAGGGATACCCGTGGCGCCTGCCACGGGTTTTTTTATTTAGAGTTTAACCTCGGTGTTCACGTCGTTGTTGCAGCGGTGGACGCTCGCCCACTTCAGCTTCCAGGCTCATTTTTTCTTTTAAGCGCAATATATCCACGCGAACCTTGCTTTTGGGGGGCTGTTTGGCAATGGAGTTCATCACATCTCGGCTGTCACGAACTGCTTGGCGATTAATTTCCAGAATAATATCTCCCGGTTTTAGTCCCGCGGCAGCGGCAGGCCCATTGCGTAGTATGCCTGCGATAATAACACCTGCGGTGCTGCTTAACCCGAAGGATTCAGCTAGGGCTGGGGTGATGTCCTGCACTTCGATGCCAAGCCAGCCGCGGCTGACGTGGCCGGTTTCAATGATTTGTTGCATCACATCCACGGCGGAAGTCACCGGAATGGCAAAGCCAATGCCCTGAGAGCCGCCGGATTTGGAGAAAATGGCGGTGTTGATCCCCACTAAATGACCAAAGGGGTTGATCAAAGCGCCGCCGGAGTTGCCCGGGTTGATGGCGGCGTCGGTTTGGATAAAGTTCTCAAAGGTGTTAATGCCCAGTCGGTCCCGGCCGGTGGCGCTGACAATGCCCATGGTGACGGTTTGACCTACACCAAAAGGGTTACCGATGGCCAGCACAACATCGCCGACTCGTAAATCTTTACTGCTGGCAAAGGTAATACTGGGTAGTTTGTCCAGATTGATTTTTAGCACGGCCAGATCCGACTCGGGATCGGCGCCAACCTGTTTGGCTTCGGCACTGCGCCCATCCCGTAAAGCCACCTGAATTTCATCGGCGCCGTCAATGACATGGAAATTGGTGAGTACATAACCATCTGCGCTGGCAATGACGCCGGACCCCAGGCTGCTTTCCATGCGTTTTCTTGGGGCAAGACGCTCGCCAAAGAAATACCTGAACAGGGGATCGTTGTATAGCGGATTGGCCCGTTCAGTAACAATTTTGGTGGTATAAATGTTGACGACTGCCGGTGCCGCAATTTCCACCGCACTGGCGTAGGATACCGGGCCCGAAAGCGGTGAGCTGGAAAGGTTAAACCGTTGCGCATCACTGATTTCATTAATTTCCACTACTGTTTGGCTTTTGCTGAACATATCGGGGCGGAAAATAATAATGAGGAAAGCAACGACGAGTCCCAGGATGGAAGCTTTAACGATAAAATTTAGCGGGGTGGAGTTTCTCATGGGGTAAAATCTTAGCACGTGTGGCCTCTCTCGGCCATCCGTGGCCTTCGAGGCATAATGCCAATCGCTTTCGGCTTCCTGCCTTTCGCGATACTTGTACTCCTGTACATCGTCCGTGGCAAAAGCCTCTCTCGGCCAGTCGCTATCGGTATCCCTGCCTGACGCGACACGAGCTCGTCCATGAGCATCGTCCGTGGCCTTCGAGGCATAATACCAATCGCTTTCGGCTTCCTGCATAGAGCGATTTTTGTACATTGTTGCACTTCATTCATAGGCATCCACGGTCTTTGAGGTATAATGCCAATCGCTTTCGGCTGCCTGCCTTTCGCGATACTTGTACTCCTGTGCATCGTCCGTGGCAAAAGCCCTAGATATAGGAACGATAATAATGATTGATTTGTATGAATTGCTTTTTTATACCGATGAGTTGCTGCGAATTGACCAATTTAAGGATTACTGTCCTAATGGTTTGCAAGTTGAAGGTAAATCTTCTATCCAAAAACTGGTTACCGGGGTCACGGCAAATCAAACGCTGATAGACGTGGCGGCTGATATGGAGGCTGATGCCATATTGGTGCATCATGGTATGTTTTGGAAGGGGGATAATCCCTGTATCACCGGTATCAAACACCGACGCTTACAGCGTTTGTTAATCGAGGATATCAGTCTCATTGCTTATCATTTACCTCTGGATGCGCATCCCAGTATGGGTAATAACACTCAATTGGCGGAAGTGTTGGATTTGCAAATCGAGGGAGAATACGGCCATCAGGGTGGGCCTGAAATCGCCATGTACGGTGAAGTGGCTGCACCTTTGGTCCCGGAAGCCTTTGCTCAGCATATAAGTGAGCGTTTGGGACGGATGCCCTTGCACATTCCCGGAGCGGCCACCGAATTGGAAAGCGTAGCCTGGTGCACCGGTGCGGCGGAGCATTATGTGGAAACTGCTATTCAAATGGGAGTGGACGCTTTTATTACCGGTGAAGCCTCAGAGAAAACCGTGCATTTAGCCAGGGAAAGCGGGATCCACTTCTACGCTGCCGGTCACCATGCCACAGAGCGCTATGGGGTGCAGGCCCTGGGTAAGCATTTGGCGGATAAATTCGGACTTATTCATGAGTTTGTGGATGTGGATAGCCCTCTATGAGTGCTTGGGTAAAACTGTAACAATAATTTCACTCCTTCGGGCTAAAGAGTCGACAGGCTGGAGTCGATCTTTGAAAGGAAAAGCCGACTGTTAAGTAATGTTAAGTGTAAACAGTGGCTTGGCTTTGCCCTTAGCACACAAGGAGTTAAAAATGTCCTTACCCGAAATCAAACATAATGATATGTATCAATTGCTGCGCGAGGAAAAAGTGCAGGAATTCAATGCTCGACGCGCTGGTGGTGAAACCTGTGACCTGACCCATTGCGATTTTCGAGGGTTGGATTTGCGTGGCCTGAACGCTCACGGTATTGATTTTACAGGAAGTTATTTCCGTCAAGCGGATTTACGGGGGATTAATTTTTCCGAAAGCCGCATGCAGGAGTGCAGTCTCAACGGCGCGAAAATTTCCGGCGTTTATTTCCCCCAGGAATTGAGTCCGGCGGAAATTGAAATGTCCCTGAATCACGGTACTCGAATGCGGTATTCTTCCTAAATTTCATGCGAATAGTTCTTGTTCTTGCCCGGTAAATCCAATAGAATTACCGGTCTTTCGCTGCCGGTGCGAGCACAGCAAGCGGCAAGGCAAGAATTATCAGACTTTTATTTAAAGGTTATAGAGCATGAAAGCGGAATTACACCCAGATTACAACGCCATCCAGGTCACATGCAGTTGTGGTAACACATTTGAAACCCGTTCTACCCTGGGTAAGGATCTGCATATTGACGTTTGTTCCGAATGTCACCCGTTTTATACCGGCAAACAGAAAATCGTCGATTCCGGTGGTCGGGTGGATAAATTTCGGCAGAAATACGGTAAATAGTACGACGAGCAACAGTACAGCGAGAAGCACGGACAAAACCCGGGGCCGCGTTTTAGCCTTGGGGAGCACTGGATACGGCTCAGGTCATTGCGGTACAGCTGGGTTAGCAAGGTATGTTGTACGGTTACCAAGAGGCGCCTTTTTCAGGCGCCTTTTTTATTGCCTGTTGTGGGTCCAAGTATGGGGAGTTGACGCATCCGCGGCCATGGTGCAAGACCGGGCCAAAGACTGTCATTTTTCCGGTGAAACTGCTACTGAGACGGTGATCCAGGTTCTGGATGGCGATACGGTGCGCTTGCAGGGTGGCGCTTCGGTGCGCCTGATCGGTGTAAACAGTCCGGAGTTAGGCCATGATGGTCAACCGGATCAAGAATTGGCGCGTGAAGCCAAAGAGTTTTTGCAAGATCTATTACAGCTACCACAGCTTGTGCAGCTTCTTTCCGGACAAAAATCTCGGGATCATTATGGGCGTCGCTTGGCTCACATGGCCTTGTTGGACGGAAGCAATGTGCAGCAGTTACTATTGCAAGCGGGCTTGGCGTTTCATATCAGTTCACCTCCCAATTTGACATTTAACGATTGCTATGTCCGTGCGCAGCGTTTGGCGCGGCAAGCCGGTCTGGGTGTTTGGGCTTTACCCGTTTACGGTGCCATTGAGGCGCAAACTCTGGCGGCTGAACAAGCCGGATTTATGCGGGTTGTCGGTCGTGTCGGCCGCATTACCCGAACCCAAAACTCTCTGTGGCTGCCCATGAGTAAGGAATTTTCGCTGCGTATCCAAAGTCGGGATTTGGTCTATTTTAATGATGCGGAACTTAAAAAAATGATTGGGTCACGTTGGGAGGTCAGTGGTTGGGTGCGGCACGTGGGTTCGCAGTCGGTTATGTTGCTGCGTCACCCGTCGGTGATCGTTCAACCCAACAGAGCAGGGCAACAACACAAAATAACAAAATGATTTGCAGCTAAACGATTGCAGTTTAACAATTGCAGTTAAAACAACAGGAACTAACTTTATGAACGAAAAACTCAAGGCGAAAGAAAAACTAAAACAGGAGGCGTTGGACTATCACGCCAAAGGGCGTCCCGGCAAAATCGCTGTACAGCCCACCAAGCCTTGTGAAACTCAGGCGGAATTGTCCTTGGCTTACACACCGGGTGTGGCGGCACCTGTACGCGCCATCGCTGAGCACCCTGAGCTGGTTTATAAATACACGGGTAAAAGCAATCTCGTGGCCGTGATCAGTGATGGCACGGCGGTTTTGGGTTTGGGTAATACCGGTCCTTTGGCCAGCAAACCGGTGATGGAAGGTAAGGCTGTGCTGTTCAAACAATTTGCCGATATCGATGTTTTTGACATTGAAGTCCAGGCCGCAAGTTCTGCGGAACTTATCCAGACAGTGATCAATATCGCCCCAACTTTCGGTGGAATTAATCTGGAGGACATCGCCGCCCCGGCGTGTTTTGAAGTGGAAGCGGCTTTGGTTGAAAAACTGGATATTCCGGTATTTCACGATGATCAGCATGGCACCGCGATTATTGTAGCGGCCGGGATGCTCAATGCGCTGGAAATTCAAGGTAAGACACTACAAGATGCACGTATTGTTTGTCTGGGTGCGGGGGCAGCAGGTATTGCGTCCTTGCGACTGTTGCTGTCCTTGGGGGCACGTAAGGAAAATCTGTTTCTGATGGACCGGCAGGGGGTGGTGCATAGTCATCGACAGGACCTGAATGTATATAAGCAAGAATTTTCCCTTGATACTCCTCTGCGTACCTTAGCGGAGGTGATGGATGGCGCCGACGTATTTCTTGGGTTGTCCGGTCCCAATCTATTGCCGGCGGAGCTGCTGGGCACCATGGCGCCTAAGCCGGTGGTATTTGCACTGTCTAACCCGGATCCTGAAATCGACTATCATCTGGCCAAAGCCACGCGGGACGATTTGATTATTGCTACCGGCCGCAGTGATTTTCCTAATCAGGTGAATAATGTCTTAGGATTTCCGTTTATCTTTCGTGGAGCCCTGGATGTACGAGCCCGGCTCATCAATGAGGCCATGAAAGTGGCTGCCGTCAAAGCGCTGGCGAAACTGGCTCATGAACCTGTGCCCGCGGAAGTGTTGCAGGCGTACCAATTGGACGCGTTGGAATTTGGGCCGGATTATATTATTCCAAAGCCTTTTGATGCCCGGCTGCAAGATTATGTGCCACCGGCTGTGGCTCAGGCCGCTGTGGATAGTGGAGCGGCTTCGGTCTATCCGGCTCAGTACCCACCTGCGCCGCAATGCTAGCAAGGGTAGGCCCGCGAAATCTTGCGGGCCTAAAACCGCCAGCCAGGTTATTTGGAGTGATATTGTCCGCTAAGTTCGTGTACGGAATTAATGAACATGGAGACGTGTTCCGGGTCCACTGTCGGGTGGATGCCGTGTCCCAGATTAAATACATGACCGTCTCCGTTGCCGAAGCTGGCTAGGATAGAGCCCACTTCTTCACGAATACGCTCTGGCGAGGCGTACAAGATACACGGGTCCATATTACCCTGCAGAGCCACCCGGTGCCCTACACGTTTTCTGGCTTCGCCAATATCCAGGGTCCAGTCTACCCCCAATGCATTGCATTTGCTCATGGCCATGTCTTCCAGCCAGGCTCCGCCGCCTTTGGTGAACAAGATGGAGGGAACGGGGCGGCCATCGTGGTGTTTAATCAGGCCGTCTACGATTTGAGTCATGTATTGTAAAGAAAACTCACGATAGTCCCGTGGGGTCAACACGCCGCCCCAGGTATCGAAAATCATCACAGCTTGTGCTCCGGCTTCGATCTGGGCATTTAAATACGCGGTCACCGATTCGGCAAGGGTGTCCAGTAATTTATGCATGGTGTCGGGGTCGTCAAACATCATGCCTTTCACTTTGGCGTATTCTTTGCTCGAGCCACCTTCGACCATGTAGGTGGCCAGGGTCCAGGGGCTACCGGAAAAGCCGATCAGAGGGACTCTACCTTGGAGTTCACGGCGAATCAGGCTTACCGCGTCCGTTACATAACTCAAGTCGGCCGGGTCCAGCACGCCCAGTGCCCGCACATCTCCCGGTGTGCGCAAGGGTTTGCTGAAGGTGGGGCCCTCGCCAACATTAAATTCCAGGCCCAGGCCCATGGCATCCGGGATGGTGAGAATGTCGGAAAACAGGATGGCGGCGTCCAGTGCATAGCGCTCCAATGGCTGCAAGGTGACTTCGCAGGCCAATTCCGGAGACTGGCACAAATTCATGAAGTTGCCCGCTTTTTGTCGCGTTGCTCGGTATTCCGGTAGGTATCGCCCGGCCTGGCGCATCATCCACACTGGAGTGAGGTCCACCGGTTCGCGCATGAGAGCTCTCAAAAAACGGTCATTCTTTAATTCGGTCATTGTCGCTTTATCCACAGGTTGTTGTGATAAGAGCCTACAGATGATGATTTATCGACAGGCTCTATTTCTCCCGGACACAAGGTGCCGCCAAACGCGCTATTATATTACGTATCGTTGCGGGCCGGTAGTTTATCTCCCATATTGGGTCTGCGGCGACGGGGAAGACCGGAAGAGTTGCCGGGAAATTGCCCCGGCAGCAGCACCGGGGGCGGGGTATCAGGGCAGGGCACTTCCCTAGAATTGTTTTACCCGTTGGGTGAAAAACTCCTCATTGTGTTGTGAGGATATGGGGAAATACCAGCAGGGTAAGGTTCTAGCGGTGACATCGTAAATGGAAAGACGTAACACCACACAGCGCCCACTCAATGCAGTGATTTCGTGCACTGAATTGAACCCGGAGTGCAGTAGACAAAGCTGATGGCGTTCCAGATTTTCGCACTCGTCGCGCCGTAACTTGACGATGGGGTAGTGGCTTTCTATGGGTGACGGGAGGATGGAGAAGTGCTGTACACGAGCTTGGCCGGATAAGACAATAAAGGCTTCCACGCGGCGGGAGCGATCGTGAATCGGCGTAACGGCCTCGTTGAAATACACATTCAAGCTGACCTCCATGTGGCCGTCATTGAAAAGCTCTTGTCCCAGCCAGGGGTTATTGTTGCGGGGGCTGGTATTGATAGCGCGCACGTTTTCAGTGAATTCCGGAGTTTGTTGTAGTTGCGCGTAAAAACGCTGAATTTGTTGCTCGAGCTCAGTATAGGTATTCGCGTTATTGCGGCTGTGGGGGGTTTGCAGCGCCAATGCCCGCTTCAGGTGGTTCCAGCACAGCGGCCAGGATTCCGGTTCTACATTATAAGCAATATTTCTGTTTATGGCGGTGTATCCGGTTTGATCGAATAAAGGTTTCATAGTGGCATTACCTGTTATTAACATTTCTCTGGTGTTGATGTAGACACAAAGGTGTTGTAAAAGGTGTAGTGGTGTTTTTTCCGGAAATTGTCGGATAAAGTCTGAAGAAATAGTGTAAGTGTTTGATATTTCAGGTGAAAGCTAGAAGGCTTGAGGCCGATCGGCTTACGTGTAAATATTGATCATGGATTCTGGTAATAATACATAGCAAGAATAAGAGGGCTGTGGTTTTATAGTGACACATGATAACAATAAAAATGTAACTCCTTTAACTGGTTTACTAAACCGCCGCGCTGGGTGCGGTGTCACACATGATAGGAACGGCCCATGGACGATACAACTTTACTAAAACGCTTTATAGACGGTGAGGACTCTGCGCTGACTCATCTGGTTGAGAAATATCAGAAAGAGTTGTATGGCTTTATATACCGCCATGTCAATAATCGGGCGGACGCAGAGGATCTTACACAAAAAGTATTTGTTAATGTGTTTTTAAAGGCTGAGCAGTTTGGCGAACGTTCCAGTTTTAAGACCTGGTTGTATCAAATTGCGATAAATCAGTGCAAAAACCATTATCGCAGCAGAGATCGCCAGCGTTTGGATGATGTTGAATGGGATTCTCTGGATTGGAGTGTGGACGAGGATTACGCCACAGAGTTTGAGCAAGCGCAACAACAACGCCTTTTGAAAGAAGCGGTGGACAAATTACCCACCAAACAGCGAATGACCGTTAACCTGCGCTTGTATCAAGACTGCACTTTTCCGGAGATCGCTGAAATAATGGCGGCGTCAGTAGGGACGGCTAAGGCGCATTACCACCAAGCGGTCACCAGCTTGCGAAAAACATTACAAAAGGAAGAGTATGAATTCAATCAGTTGTGACTACGTCCGAGGAGTATTGGTTGACTATATAGAAGAGGAAATACCGACGAATCAACGGTATTTGGTGAAGCAGCATTTACAAAGCTGCGATGGATGCAACAGCGAATTCAACGGAATAAAGATTATGTTAGGAAATGCCAATAACAGTTTGTTACAAGATCCCGGTGAAGAATTTTGGAATCAATTGCCCCAGCGGGTATTGCAGGAAGTTCGGCGTGAACAGGCGATCCAAAAGGATATCCACCGAGTATTGACACTCCCTGTGGCAGAGTCTGCAGAAACAATGACGCGGCCCGTAGATCAAGGGACTGTTGCCACGCTCCATACAATTGTCGGGTCGAAGCGTGCTTATACCAATTCTTTGCTGCCGTTTTTTGCCGTAGCAGCCACAGTGACCCTGGTATTCAGTTCATTATTGTTTTGGAGTCCACAACAGGCTTCTCGAGTAGATTCCACTGGCTTTCAGGCCGGTATTAATGCGAACAAGCAACTTGTGAGTTTGTCGCATAAAATGCGCCCGGTAACCACCGCTTCGACAGGGTATGGTTTTTCCGCTCAGGTGACCGAGACCCGCAGTTTTACCGTAGGCACCCTGTTGTCTGAAACCGTAAGCTATCTACACGGCGATGATATTTCCGGTGCTGCAAACCACATTGCACAAATGCTGCAATGGATTCAAGAAGAAGGTATGCCAAAATCGCTGGCTCAAAGTCTTATAGAGGCCCGGAATTTCATTCGTTTTGATCAGGTCAATCGATTGGGTTCCACTACGGCAGGGCGACGTTCACTGGAAAATTTAGGCGATTTTCAGCACGCTTATGAAAATTACTTGAGGATGAATGACGAGAAAGGATTGATGCTGTTTAAAGCAGCAATATGGACTTACAATATTGGACTGGCCGCATTGGCTGTGGACAACGGGTCGGCAAGCCAAGTTTCCGTTCCGGCAAACACACAGACGGCTGCACTGATTAAAGAGATGTATCGATTTGATGCGCCGGCAGGGGTTTTGACCCGAATGCAGGAAATTAATGGTTTGTTACAGAAGCAAAACTTGGATCGACGTGAGTTGAGGGTTCTAATTAGTAAAATTAAGCAGCTGCGCGAGTTGTTGGCGTAGTAGTTGGCTGGTTGAATGAGGTTTTTTTAAAGACCGACCATTCGCCGATATAGCAGTTTGAGGAAGAACATCAGGAGGATACGGAGATCCTGGGGAGAGTACTAACGTGAAAGTTTCACGCTTGTTGATGATTACCGTATTGCTGGCGACAACCTGGCAAGGGGCGGCTGCGTCTATCGTTCCTAACCCTAAGGAGCGGATTGAGTATTGGCGTAAGAACTACAAAGAATTGACGGCGGAACAAGATCCTCGAGTGAGTAAAGCACGGGAAATATTTACCCGTGTATTAAATGCTGCAGGTAGCCGCCATGGTGTACACCCCCGACTGCATATTATCGCGCAAGATCCACTCAATATAACTCTGCCTATTTCCATTCCCGACGGTTGGGTGGTGTTGTCCAAAGGTGTGCTGGAGTTGTGCTACAAGGATGGTCATGATGGCGATGATCGCCTCGCCTTTGTTATGGCTCATGAAATTGCCCATTTGTTGGACGATGATTTTTGGCATATTAATTTTTTTAACGCCATTGAGTTGTCCAAACGCAAAGGTTTGGCGGATGAGTTTGTATTGAATCAAATCCGTGGGATTGTGGGGGAGACCAATAAAGTACAGGCCAAGGAATTACGAGCGGATGAAAAAGGGATATTGTTCGCATCCATGGCGGGCTTTAACACAGACGCCATAGTCAATGTCAGCGGCGACACGGGTTTTTTTGCTCAATGGGAGTCACTGCTCAATCCCCATCGGGTGAAACAGCGCCGGCCTCGATCACTAAATAATGTTAAAGCAGAAAATTCCACGCATCCCTCTTCAGTACAACGAAATACCGCCATAATAACCCGTTTGCGCCAAGTGTCCGCTCAAGCCGAGCTGTTTGATTTGGGTTTGCTCTTCTACCAAATGGGAGATTTTGAAAGGGCGATTGATGCGTTTGGTGAGTTTCAACGCCACTATCCCGGTCGGGAAGTGCATCACAATCTTGCGGTCAGCCACCATCAACAGGCTTTGAAGTTGCTGAGTGGAATCAATGACTCGCCTGCGGCACAGTTTAAGTTAGCTCTGGCTGTAGACCCCGTAACTCGTGCAGCGCAAACCAGTTTTCGGGGGCCGGAGCACAATGAGTTTCAGTTTAAACAGCATATGGCAGTCGCTACCGAGTATTACCGCACCGCGATTAAACAGGATCCCACCTATATACTAGCCTACAAAAATCTAGGTAGTGCTTATATTGTCAATGATGAGCCCTTTAAAGCCATTGCTATATTAAAGGATGCTTTGAAGCAAGCGCCCGATAACAGTGGTCTGTTGAACGCCATGGGCGTGGCGTTTCATTTTTCGGAAAACAGTCTCAAGGCGCAGGATTATCTGCGTCGTGCCATGAGTCAAAGCAGCGGCTTTGCTGATCCCTTGTACAATTTGGGAATGATGGCTTATCTCGGAAACAATATGGAAGCGGCCAGGAGGTATTGGAAACAATATCTGGAACTGGACTCTAACAGTAATTGGGCGAAAACCTTGCGCAGTCGCTACAAAGTGGATACGCAACTGGCCGTGTCTCGTGGCTTGATTTCAGTAAAAAACGAAATGCTGTCCGGCTTGCAGGTGGGGCACTATGCGGATGAAATTCCCCGTAGCTGGGGTAAAGGGGCGGTAAAATTGGTGTCTTTTAAGGATGCTCCCTTTACTACATCCGAATACGGCAATGGTATCACCACGTTGGCAGAAGGCGATGAGATTAGAGCGGTTCTCGCCGGTCTGGACTATGGCGGCGCCAGCAACCGCGGCATTAAAATTGGGGTTTCGCAAGAGCAGGTGCTTAGCGCCTATGGTGTACCGTCATCTACATTAAATACGACTCTGGGGGCCAGTTGGGTTTACGCCAAAGAGCGCATAACTTTTCAAATCAGGGACAATTCTGTGGTTTCCTGGGTCATTTTTTGATTTCAATAGCGCAAGAGCATGGGTTAAAAGAGAGAGTACATATGGGTTGTAATTTTGAGGGTAAGCAGTTTTTCCCAAAACGGTACATAGGTTTGGTTGTGGGTTTTTCCCTGTTGTTGGCGCAGAATGTTTTCGCCCTTGCAGAGAATGCGAAACCGGAAATCTCATCAGGAATTGCGGATACTGATAATAAAACCAGAGCCGTGGAGTTGTTTAGTCTTGGGGAGTTCGGTGAGTCTATTGCCTATTGGAAAGCCGCACTTGCACAGGATCAGGCCAGCGGTGATACAGAGGGGCAGGTTATTTCCTTGTACAACCTGTCCATTGCTCAACGGTCTGTAGGCGCTGTGACTAAGGCAATACGTAGTTTACAAGAAGCTTGGCGCCGTGGGGTGAAAATCCACAACCCGGAACTCAAGGCGAGAATCAAAAGTAGTTTGGGTAGTTTGTTTTTGTATTCCGGGAAACAGGAAAAAGCGCTGGAATTGCTGCGTCAGGCGCGTCGGGATGCGGTGGCGATTAAGGATTGGGAACTGGAGTCCATGGTTTTAAATGATCTTGGGAATCTTTATGCTGCACGGTCGCAGTATGACCTGGCATTGGGTACCTTTGAATTTGCCGCTTTGCTGGGTGAGCAAAACAAGAGTCCCTTGTTAACGGCCAAAGCCAATACCAACATCACCTCGGTGTTGGTACAGCAAGGACGTGCGAAGGCGGCCAGTCGCAGTGCCGTTTCCGTATTACGTGGCTTACGGTCTCAATCGGTTTCCTATGAGTCCGTAATGATCTTGGCGAGTTTAGCCCAAGCTGTACAAGGTGTTATGCAATTGCCACTAAAACCTCAGGATCGGCTGGACCGCAAACAAATGGTTCATGAGGTGGTCAGGGCGATTAATCAGACCACAGATTTTCTCGATCGCTTGGCCAGCGGTCGTTTAGCATCGCGCGTCTATGGTGCTATGGCGGCTATTTATGAGGCAGCTGAACAATGGGGTGATGCGGCTGCGTTAAATAGCAAGGCGATTTTTGAGGCACAAAAAGGCGAGTCCACCGATTTGTTATACCAGTGGCAGTGGCAAGCGGGGCGAATTTATAACAAACTGGGGCAGCAAGACGACTCGATTAGGGCTTACCGACTGGCTGTAAATGCCTTGCAGCCCATTCGTCAGGAACTGAGTAAGCGGCAATTGGGTAAAGATTCCCGGTTTTCAGAGACGCAAGGCAATGTCTATTTGGAGTTGACTGACAACTTGCTGAGAAAAACGGATAATTTAAGCAATCCTCGTCAGCGAACCCAATTGCTATTGGAAGCCAGAAATACCATGGAGCTGCAAAAAGAGGCTGAATTACAGGATTATTTTAAAGACAGTTGTGTTGTTAATGCCAAGAACAACATTAAACACATTGATGAAACACTGGCGGATAATACGGCTGTTTTGTATCCCATATTACTTCCCGATCGTACGGAATTACTGGTGAGCTTTGGCTCGGGGATGGAGCGATATACGGTTAAGAAAACCGAGGCAGAGGTTACTGAGGAGGTTAGAGCCCTACGGGTTCGCTTGGAAAGTCTGCGCACACGAGCCTATTTGCCTCATGCTCGAAAATTGTATCAATGGTTGATTCAGCCCATGGAAGCGGATTTTCAAAAACGCGGTATTAACACCTTGGTTATGGTGGCAGATAAATCCTTGCGTACCATCCCCATGTCCGTGTTGCATGATGGAGAGCAGTTTTTAATTAACAAATACGCTTTGGCGACTTCACCGGGGTTGAAACTCACTGACCCCAGGCCATTGCAGCGAGATAATTTGCAAATTCTACTAAGCGGATTAAGTGAGTCAGTACAAGGATTTCCGGCCTTACAATATGTACGCGGGGAACTGGAGGAAATACAGGATTTGTATGTGGGTAAGTTGCTGCTAAACCGAGAATTTGTCAGCGCCAGTGTGGCGAAAGCTTTGCGGGATACCAATTACTCCGTTACCCATATTGCATCGCATAGTGTTTTTTCAGGTGACGTGGAACAATCCTATATCCTGACGTATGATGATCGAATCACTGTGGACCAATTGGGGCAATTTGCCGCTTTAAGTCGCAGTCGTTCCAAACCTATTGAGCTGTTGACCTTAAGTGCCTGCCAGACGGCAGCGGGAGATGATCGAGCGGCTCTGGGTTTGGCCGGCGTAGCTATTAAATCCGGGGCTCGCAGCGCCTTGGCCAGTTTGTGGGCAATAAATGATCAGGCTTCAGCTGTGCTGATTACGGAATTTTATCGGCAGTTACGCGATCCGGTTGTTACCAAAGCGCAAGCCTTACAGCGTGCTCAGAGCAAGTTGATGCAGAACGTTCGGTATCGGCATCCGGGTTACTGGTCTCCCTTCTTGTTAATTGGAAACTGGTTATAAAACCAACAAACATCGGTGGCAGCAATCGCCGCAGCGGCCTCTGTCACACTAAAAATGTGTACAAATCTCAACTGCTTGTTTATAGTTTTACTGTCACTCAGGTCGGCGTGCAATTCTAATAACTAAAGGTGCGCACATTTGTCGACTCCGCACGGGATGGATAAAGCGGAGTACTTTTACGTAACGACTACCATCAAACCTGAAACTCACGTCATTGTTTTAAATGCTTTCATCCCCGCATTCGTGAAAGCATACAGATTGACAGACTGGACAGTCTGAGAATAACTATGAGGGGGCAGGATGCTTGCTGGTTTGAATAAATATTGGGCACTTGGTGCAGCGGTCATGTTACCGCTTGCGATTCTCGGCGCGTGCAAACACCAAAACGGTGAATCCGTGAGTTTACAGCGTTTGTCAGATACCATCTATCAGATTGTCAAAGCGAACCGTCATGTCTACGCGCGTCACATCGTGCAGCGGTTGCATATGAATGACCAAACGGTGAAATTTGCCGAGCAATGGCAGGAGCTCAAAGCATTACCGGTGCCATCACAAATGTTGCGTATGGGTGCTGCGGAGGTGAATACCAGTAGCGGTGGTGATGTCCAATACAGCTTAAAGTCCCTGTGGGCCATCAATCGATCTCACTTTCCTGCTGAGAATCAAGAGCGAGAAGGCTTGATTCATATTTTGAAAAATCCGGGTAAAAATTTCTACAGTGAAATAGAAGAGAGTGGGCAACGGTATTTTTTGGCAATATATCCGGATATTGCTGTAGAACAGTCTTGTGTGGAATGCCACAATTCGCACCCAAACAGCCCTAAAAAAGATTTTCAGAAAGGGGACTTGATGGGTGGATTGATTGTTCGGGTTCGGTTGCCTCAGAAGTAATGAATCTGGGGGGCGGTTGAAAAAACAGCCTGTCCCAGCGAGCGCGGGTCAGGCTGTAACCTCCAGAGAGTAAGAGTAGATCCCGGTCAAGCCGGAACATTCCGTTCTTGGGTGTGTGGCAGCACCTAGAACAGGGTGCTAGTTTAGTGCCGGTGGGGTTACACAGAACTTACATTTTCCACCAAAATTGACACCAAACGTTAAAGACTGGCGAAATATGCTCTCAATTCATCCACTTTATTTTGAGGTATGTTATTGAATGCGCCCATCAATTCATAAGGGCCGCCATAAAGGGACAGGTTCCGGCTTAAGGGCATGCTTTTTAGAGCCAAATCACTTGCGTTGAAAGCACGACTGGTGTCATCGACGCCGGCGGCGTGACAAATAGCGCATTTAGCAGCATAGAATGCGCGTCCATTGGGTATGACCTCAGTACTGACGGTTATCACCACCGTACCTTCTGCTTTGGTTCCATCGGGGTCCAAGGCAATATAATTAAAACGATCTTCTCCGGTAAAGCCGGTGACGGGGGTATAGGTAAATCGGCCCCCACCCTCGTGGATCACGCTACCACCTTGGGTACTGTTACTGTCGAAACTATCAATGCCCAGGACGTGACCGCTGCTGCTGGAATCATTATCCAATACGCTGACCACGCCACTGGAATCCGGAGGCAGGCTCAGGGTGTCATTCCCGATAGTGAGTTCAGCCGGCGGTGGTACGGGTGGTGGAGCCGATTGTGTGCCGCTGTCATAGCAGGTTACCACGGTGAGCGCCAGCAGGATGACGGGCATGACTTGGTAGAGATAAAACCGGCGGCGATGTTGGAAGTGCATTGTGATTTTGGTTCTCATACAACATCACCTACTGCGTGGTTAGGAAGTTGCTGATAAGGCCGGTGTCGCTGCCGGACCCGCTGGTACTCAAATAGGGTTGTAATTGTTGCATGTCATTTTTATTCACAATGGCCCGGTTGATTTCGCTTTGTGTGGCGCCGACAATATTGTCCACGGGACCGCCCTGGCCATTGACGCCGTGACAGGTTTCACAATACACATGATAGAGCCCTGCGCCGTCGACAGGTTTGGTACCCCCGCCACCGGAGGCGAGAAACTCGACAATCAATTGTTGTTGGGTGTTGTCCAACTGCAGGGATCGCATCAGAGCAATTCGGTTAATGGCATTTTCGACAAACCTCAAGGACGTACCTGTGACCACTTTATAAGTGCCACCACGACCGTCGGTACCGTGACACACCGAACAAAATACGCCATACAATCCCGCGCCATCCACGGGTAACGGCCCGCTGCCGCCGCTGCTCAGGAAGTTGCCAATGGCGTTCAGTTGGGTTGCATTGAGCTGTAACGGGTTCATCCAGCTTTCCGCTGCAATGGCGGCGCTGATCATGGTAGACGGCGCTCCGGTTACGGCCTTAAATTTACCGCCATGACCACCGTTGCCGTGACACACAGCACAGAAAATCCGGTACAGACCGGCGCCGTCAGTCGGCAGGCTGCCACTGCCTCCGGCGGTGAGAAAATTTGCCACCAGTTGAGTTTCCTCCAGCGACAGGCTGATGTTCTGCATGGCCGGTATATCGGCAATGGCAGCTGCTATCATGGGGAAGGAAGCACCGCTAACGCCTGACTCAATACCGCCGCGGCCATCAATGCCATGGCAGGCGGAACAGAACATGCCATATAGGCCCGGACCGTCGTTAGGCCTGGGGGGAGGCGCAGTGCTGCCCACCAGCAGAAAATCTGCGATGAGCTGAACTTCATTGTTGGTGACAGAGATAGCGCTCATCGCGGCAATATTGTTCAATGCTGTTGTGATTTGTGTTGTTGTGGCACCCACTACTGCGACTGCAGAACCTCCGAATCCGCCGGTGCCATGACAGGCAAAACAATATTGGTTATAAAGCGCTTCACCTTCGGGTGAGCCGGCATTGGCGTTGATGATTACGGTGGTCGCGGCGGCAGCGGTGAGCTTATCGTTATCGGTTACTGCCATGGTAATGGTATAGCTGCCTTCGTTCATGTAACTGTGATTAACAACCGCTCCTTGTTCAAAAGCACTGCCGTCACCGAAGTCCCATAAATATCGTGATATGGTTCCGTCGCCATCCACGGATGCGCTCGCATCCAGTGATATGGAATCTCCGGGTTGAGCCGCGTACGGAGCGCTGATATGCGCTTCGGGAACGATAGGCCCCGGAGCCGGTACAATTTCAATATCCAAACTGCTAAGGGCAACGCTATCTCCTTCCATGGTGGCGTCGTTGTCAGCGGATACAACAGCTGCATATAGAGTCACAACCCCGGTAGTGACCGGCGCTGTAAAGGTAAACGTCCATTCTACGCCGGCGTTACCGACGCTATAGGGGGAACTGTGTTTCAGTTCCCGTTGCTCCAGTACCATATTGCTGCTGCCAGGCGTTAAGGTGCCTGCTGTGGCGCTGATATTGAAACCCCCCAGGTTTTGTTGGCCTCCGCTCATAATCAAGGTGAAACCGGCACTGCTGCCGGCCTCCATGTTGATGGCGCCGTTTAGACTGATGGAAGGGGGGATACCTCCCGTGTGGCAAGCACTGCAACTGGATCCGGCGTTGGTATTGGGATTGCCCGATTGGCCGGTAATTCCGCTGCTCAAAGCGGTGGCCTGTTGGGGTATGCTCAGTGAGAGTAGCAAGAGAAAATAAAAACTATTTGGTAATGAACGTTGTACCATAATTTTCTACCAACAATAGTACCCGTACCTCGGTGCGCTCATGTATCTCCTGAAATTGATTTTCCTGCTGTCATGGTGGTGCAATGGGCCACTGATGTCTGTATTACGTTGGGCAATCAGAGAGGGTTCCCTTTATTTATAGTCCCAAACCCTATGCTTGCGCAATCAAAATAATAGTGATTTAAGTATAAAATCAGCTTATGTTGACTGACGCTTAAACCCATACACAATTGGATTTTGTCATACAAACAAGCGTTTATTGGTTTGGCGGGGTGGCCAGGCAGTTGCCCATTGTCCGTGGTTTTCCTACGTGTTACGGCGCAAGTTCGGTAATTACAGAGGAAAATAGCGCGCGTGTCTTACGTATAAAAAAGAAGTGCAGAGTATTGATTGTTGTGATGTAAGCGTAGTGTGGTATAGGCGGCGAATGGTTTTTGATGTATATCATAGTGGCTCTAGAGTATTGCGACTATGCTGGGGTTACATAAACGGTAGTAACAGAATGTGTATCAAGTCCAGTTCCGCTAATAATGGTCTAGACTTCTTTGAAGGCCACCCTGTCGAGCGGAGAAGAAAATGGTGAAACGCAGACAATTGGTGATGATCTGTGGGGGACTTGTGTTGTTCTTCCAAGGACCGTTTTTCGCGTTCGTACAAATCTCTTTATTGCAAAACCCTTTGTTCCTAAGCCAGTTGTTCCAAAACCGGTTGTTTCAAAACGCATACTCGCAACGCGCCTTTCTGGTAAGCAATGGTGTCGTCTGGGCAGAGGAGCGAAAAGTCTTTACCGAAGACGATATTCAAGAGTCTGATATAAAGCCGGCCGGAAGTATTCCTTATTCCCAAAAAGGTGCGGATACCTGCCTAAAGTGCCATGATGAAGATTACGCTTTTCCCGTCTTGGATATTTTCTACGGCGTCCACGGTAACCGTGTTAATAAGCGCTCACCCATGGCGGGTTTGCAATGTGAGTCTTGTCATGGTCCGGGTGGTTTGCATGAGTTAGAACCTTTTGTAGGTAAACCCAGGGCTCCGATTATTAAATTTGGGCGCGACAGCCAAACTGCTGTCAGTAAACAAAATTCAATGTGTTTACAGTGTCATGCGGACCAACACAGAGCACAGTGGCGGGGTAGTGCACACCAGAGCCAAGCGATGCGGTGTGTGGATTGTCACACTTTACATGTGCCCAAAGACCCAATTATGCAACGCGATACGCAGGTGGATAAATGTTTCCAATGCCACCCAAAACAACGAGCTGAATTCCAGCGTTCTTCGGTCCACCCGGTTCGATTTGGGAAAATGCAATGTACCCAATGCCACAATCCCCACGGTGCGGTAGCGCCATTCTTGTTGCGTAACAACAGCAGTCGCTTATGTTATACCTGTCACGCGGATAAGCGTGGTCCGTTCCTTTGGGCTCATGCGCCGGTCTCGGAGGACTGCGGTATTTGTCACAGGCCACACGGTTCGGTTTACGATGCTTTGCTAAAAAAGCGAGCCCCGCTGTTGTGTCAGCAATGTCATGCCAACGGGCATTCCAGTGTCAAATATGGCAGTGATGGTTTAGCTCAGCAAACCCCTAATGCCTTTTTGTTGGCTAAATCCTGTTTGAATTGTCATTTTCAGATTCATGGTTCTAATCATCCTTCCGGGGTGAAGTTAATGCGTTAGGGGTTTAAACGCTGCGTTACTACGGAGACCGACAATGAAACGAGTGCAGTTCCTGCTTTTAATGATGCCAATAATGTCTTTAGTAGTTATGTGCTTGCCGCTTAGCGTACTGTATGCACAAGAATCTCCTTTAGACGTGGCAGGAGGCACAGCCGGTTGGGAATGCAAATGGTGTCCTGTTACCGATGTAACAGCTCACGCAGAGATAGAGTTAGGCGCGGGGTTTGTTACGGAAGATTCTATGTATGGAGACTACACAGGGTTGGGTGATCGTGGCGGTTATGCCATCGCAGCGTTTAATACAGCAAAACCGCCGGGTGATGCCGGCTGGAGTATGTCAGTGGAAGGGCAGGACTTGACTCTGGATAGCCGTCGCTTGCTTTTGTCCAGTGAGTCAGCGGGGGTGATGGGTGTCGCGCTTGAGTACGATCAGATTCCTCGGCAGCACAGTGCCGTGCTTACGCCGTATCAGGGAGAGTCGCAACAGGTGTTGCCTGTAACCTGGGTGAGCGCAGCAACGACAGGCGGGATGAGTCAGCTTAACAGCAGTTTGCACGAAGTGGTAATCGGATCAGACAGAAAAAATCTGAATATTGATGCGGTATATCATCCATCGCCACAATTGTCGTATGAATTGAGTTTTCACCAATTGCAAAAGCAAGGTATACGCATCCAAGGCTTGGCATTGGGTAATGTGTTTGTGACAGCAAGAAGTGCTTTGCTAACAGCTCCGGTGGATCAAGAGAGTCGCAATGCTCGCTTCAATGTGGCCCTACAGCAATCGCGCTTACAGACCTCGTTTTCTCTGGAGGTATCGGAATTTACCAATGCAGTGAAGGCCTTGCGCTGGGAAAACGCTTTTTCCGAACCTGTTGGGGTCAGTCAAGGTCAGGCTGGCGCGGAACCCGGTAACGATATGCAACGTCTATCAGCGCAAGCCAGTTACATCGTCAGTGAACGCAGTCGCGCTTTTGCCGGACTAGCGTATGGCAGGATGGGACAGGATGAGTCCTTCCTGCCCTATACAGTGAATGTGGCTTTGACCCCCTCGGCTTTGCCGCGTAATTCCCTGAGAGGGGAGATTTTCACCTTCGATTTATCGCTTGGCTTTCTCAGTGCCCTTACTGAGCGCCTGCAATTGCAGGCAAGCTATATTCAGCAGGAACAGGATAATAATACAGACAGAGCCACATATACCTATGTTTCTGCGGATACCGCTATTAGCGGAGATCGGGCCAATTTTCCCTATAGTTTTCGTAAACGTCTGTTGCAAACTCAAGGCCGCTACAAATTCTCAGCTCTTCATCGTATTACCGCAGGTTATGACTATGAGTGGAATGATCGCACTTACCAGGAAATCAGTTCCGCCAAAGAGCAGAGGTTGTGGGGTGCTTATGTTGGAGAATTACAGCAGGGAACCGGTTTGAATCTTAAATTGGAACACTTGGATCGCATGGGGGAACGCTACAGTCCGGTGGCAGAAATTGTTCCTGCGGAGAACCCCGCGCTGCGTAAGTACAATATGGCAGACCGCATTCGGGACCGAATCAATATTTCTGTTAGTTCGAGCACTTTCAGTCAGGTTGATTTTGCTCTGCAAGTGGAAATGTCTATGGACGAATACGATCATTCTGCCGTGGGACTGTTGGATAGTAAGGAACGCAGTTATTCCGTGAACCTGAACTGGCACTTAAGTCGGTCAGCCTCCATAACAAGTGATTATAACCACACCGTGATGCGATCCTCGCAGGCGGGTAGCCAAGCGGCGTCCTCTTGGTATGCCCAGAATGACGAGACAGTGAATACAATTGGTCTGGGCTTGCAATGGCAGTTCGAAAATCGAACCAATCTGGGATTGAGCTACGATTATTCCCGATTTTCCGGCGAAACCCGGATCTCGGAGATTGCGAATTTTCCCCAATTACTTTCTTCACGTCATAGCCTGGCTTTACAGGGTCACTATGTACTGGACGCCCGTAGCGGTTTAAATACGGTATTTCGCTATGAAAAATATCGTGAAGAGGATTGGGCTTTGCAGGACGTCGCCGTTGATACTTTAGATAATGTGTTGTCTGTGGGTGAAGGGAATCCGGATTATCGAGTTTGGGTGGTGGCATTAAGTTATAACATGCGTTTTTAATGGAGGCGGTGATGCGGGCACAATTGTTAGTGAAAAGTTTGTTGGTTGCCTGTATCAGTCTGGGGCCAGGAATATTACCGGCGCAGACTGATCCGCCGGCATCACAGTGTGCAATGTGCCATGGCGTTGATGGAAACAGTCCCAGTGCGTCGGCCCCTTCGATTGCCGGTATTACCCCGTACTACTTTAAATACACCATGGACGCGTACAAAAACGGTGGACGCAACTCAGACATTATGAAAATGTTTGCGGGGCAGTTATCCGCAGCCGATATAGAACAGTTGGCACTATTTTACAGCGGGCAAAAACCTCTGGCACGTCAGCAGGCCATGGATTCAAACAAGGCGGCGCAAGGGCAAGGTCTGCATCAGCGTTATTGTGAAAAATGCCATAGCAACAATGGTGGTGTGAGCATCGATGGTTACGGAGTCCTGGCGGGGCAATGGACAGATTATTTGCGTCTGACTCTCCAAGAGTACCTTGCCGGAAAAAGACGTACTAATGCTATGATGCTGACCAAGCTACGGAAAATGCAAAGGCTTGAAGGGGAAGGTGCGCTGGAACGGTTGATTCAATTTTATGCCGGGGCACAACCGGATTAGGGAGTGACCCCCATTGCCATTTGTGCGGCCAATGAAGTGCCGTCCAAGTAGCTGCTACTGTGCATGCGGGAGTCTATCTCGCCCGTTACTTTTGCACTGATTCGCAACGTGGCGGTGCATTCGGCTTGGTCGCCAATAAAGTTAAGCGCTCCCGGCGGGATGGATAGCTGGTTACTGTTGTGAACGAATGTACTGTATTGAATGCAGGTACCGGATATACTGAGGAAATACGTGTCGGCCGTAGAGTCCCAACTGACATCAATGGTGTCATTGGCTACAGAAAACACCTGGCCGGAGGCGGGGCTGCTAATAACAGGGGTTGCCGGTATTGTGATATTCGCGGCCAAATTGTTGCCATTGGCTCGATGCAAGGTAATGGTATATTGGATTTCGCCGCTTTGATTACTGATCCATTGTGTGTCGTACCGTGATGATCCAAATAAATATGTGTCTCTATATAAGCTCTGTTGGATGACGCCGTCAGACGCAATCAAGCTTTCGTTAGCACTTAAGTCCACATATCCGGTTTCATCAGGTTCACGATCGACTTTTAACAGGAGCCAATTCATCTCGTTTTTACCTTTCTTCCGATAGCGTAAATCGGCATCGAGACTAATGAGTAAAGGGGAAGCACCCGGGGTTTCATGGCGTGATGAAATAGAATACTCGGCGATGATTTCATGATCCTTCAGCGATTCAGAGGATTGGGTGTTAACATCGCAGCCGCAGAGTGCCAGTAAAGAGAGCAGGCCGAGGTGGAGACATATTTTCCCCCGGTAATCAAAAAAAACGGAAATGGGATGCCTATTGCTCATGGGACAACCGTTGACGTCTTCAGCGCCTCAGTGGAATTGTATGGGCACTATAGCACATTCTTATCTTGTTCGCGTGGTTATAATTTAAGCAATTTCGGCGTTATGATAAATATCCTGGACGTCATCGCAATCGTTAAGCAGGTCCATGAATTTCTCAAAAACAGACGCATCCTCCTGGCTCAGCGCCGTGGTATTCTGGGGGATAAAGCTGATTTCCTCTACATCCAGTTCGACGTCGGGCAGGGCTTGGGCCAGGGCAGTTTTAGCTTTATAAAACTCTGAGGCGGGTGTTAGAACAGTAATGACACCGGCGTCACTTTCAATATCACTCACGTCAACGTCTGCCTCCATGAGAGCATCGAGGATGGCTTCCTCGTCACTACCTTTAAATTCAAAAATGGCTCGATGATCAAATAAATGTGCTACCGCTCCGGGAGAGCCGATTTTGGACTTGGTTTTGGTGAAGCAATGCCGTACTTCGCCAAAGGTGCGGTTATTATTATCGGTGAGGCAATCGACAATGACCATGCAGCCGCCGGGCCCAAAGCCCTCGAATCGCACGGTAACAAAATCCTCGCCACCGCCGCCCTTGGCTTTATCCAACGCTTTTTCAATGACATGGGCCGGGACTTGGTCTTTTTTGGCTTTGTCTATCAAGCGTCGTAAAGTCAAATTACCATCCGGGTCGATGCCGCCGTTTTTTGCACACACATAGATTTCTTTACCGTATTTGGAATAGACCTTGGCTTTGGCATCTGACGTTTTGGCGATTGATGCTTTACGGTTTTGATAGGCTCTGCCCATGTATTGACCTCATTAAGGTGGAAAAATTTTTTGGCTATTTTACTGGAAATGAATACCCCAAATCCATGTTTGGGCGGTGTTGGTTGGCAGGGATTGAATTGTAAGTTTTGTGACTGATACCTCACTACCGGGGGTGCCGAAAACTTGCCTTGCGACGACATAATGTTAATTGTTTCTGACGGGAATAACCATACAATATTAGTGGAAAATAGTCAACGCTTTGATGTTAAAAAGATTTCCAGAATGTAAATTCTAATCACGCAAGGAATCGATGTTTAAAGATCTGTAACAATTAAGCCGATATAAATGTATCAGCTAATGACACAGTTTTTCTAGGAAGAATATCATGCCGCAAATTCATCGTTACTCGGTTAAGAGTCTGTTTTTGACTGGATTGTTTTGTGCCGTATTTGCCATCACCGCAATTACGATCACTGCATTCAGTTCCTTGTATTGGATTACTTCCAGTGCCAATACTTTGGTTGAGCAGTCCATACAGCAAACCAGTCGTTTGGTGGAGCTGTCTGCGGCGTTGCCGGATGTTTCCTCAGAGTTTCAAACTCACCAGAAAAAGATGCAGAAATCCATCGATGTGGCGTCAGAAAAACTTATGCATGACAAATTTGATGTGTTAATGCTGCTGTCTGTAGTCGCCATTATTTCCTTGATGCTTATGGCTGCCGGGATTGGTATTTTGTCTAAAGTGATTTTTCCTTCGATTTCTCAGTTTCTTAATGCTGTTGAAGAATACAATGCCGGGGAACTGTCCTATCGGTTGGCTCATGAACAAATGCCCAAAGAACTGCAAAATGTGGCCACCGGATTCAATACTATGGCCCATCAGTTGGAACAATCCTATGCCAAGCTGGCTTACCATGCTACCAACGATGAGTTGACCGGGGTATACAATAGGCGCAAGTTCATCATGGACTTAGAGCGGGAAGTCAAACGGGCTAAGCGTTACAGCCGCGGAGTATCGTTGATGTTGATTGATATGGATGATTTTTCTTCCGTCAACGACAAACACGGCCATGAGTCCGGCGACAAAGTATTATGTAAGACTGTGGATTTCATCTACAAAAGCATTCGGGATTCCGACAGCCTGTATCGATATGGTAGTGAGGAGTTTGCTGTCATTTTGGTGGAGATTTCAGATCAGGATACCGGCATTGTGGGCGAGCGAATTCGCGAAAGTATTTGCGAATATCCTATCGCCTTGCCGGGTGGAATCAATGTGGAGACCAGCGTCAGTATTGGAATTGCGAACTTTCCGTCCCATTCCGATAACGAAATCAATTTGATTCATGCGGCTGACGAAGCCTTGTACCGGGCCAAATCGCAAGGAAAAAACCAAGTGGTACATACCAACGAAATGGTTCGCGCGAAAGCGGGCTAAGTGAACCCCCTGATGTTCCCGCGTTAGTAGCGGCGCGGGGCTTTTTAATCCGGCTTATGGCCGGATTTTTCTTGTCCAGCGGATTGTATCCTCCGTTCACTCCCGGTCATCAGCTCTTCAAATCCAATTCATGGGCGCGGTTGCGTTTCTTAGTTTAGCCGGTGTATTGGACATGTGCCGTGAATAAGGTAAGCTCAAGTATCAACCGGACGGCTTTATGCGAGGTGACAAATGAGTACTCCAGCAATTCATACCGCACCAGAGCGGGTGTTGTATCTTGCTCAGGGTTCGGAATGTGAGGTCATGCGTTCGGCCTATGAGCGCCAATTGCCTTTGCTCATCAAAGGGCCTACCGGTTGCGGTAAAACCCGATTCGTACGTCATATGGCTGCGCAACTGGGGCGTCCCTTATACACGGTTTCTTGTCATGACGAGTTATCGGCCGCAGATTTGGTGGGGCGGTTTTTAATTCGAGGTGAGGAAACCGTGTGGCAGGATGGGCCTTTGACCCAGGCGGTGCGTGAAGGGGCTATTTGTTATCTGGATGAAGTGGTGGAAGCCCGCAAGGATACCACGGTGATTTTGCATCCCCTGACTGATGACCGGCGCGAGTTGCCTCTGGAGAAAACCGCAGAATTGGTCAAGGCGCCGGCAGAATTCATGCTGGTGATCTCCTATAATCCAGGTTACCAGAACATGTTTAAAAACTTAAAACCGAGCACTCGCCAGCGGTTTGTTGCTCTGACGTTTCAGTTTCCCAAGCCGGAATTAGAGCTGGCTATTCTGCAACAAGAAACGGGAATCAATGAATCCATGGCAAAAAAATTGGTGGAGTTGGGTGGTAACCTGCGTGCGTTGCAGGGACACGACCTGGAGGAGGTGCCCTCAACTCGCTTATTGGTGCATGCGGCTATGCTCATTATGAACGGCCTCAATCCGGCTGAATCCTGTCGTGTGGCAGTGGTGGAAGCATTAACGGACGATCCTTTGATTCAGGAAGGGCTATGGGAAATTGTGCAATCCATCGTGGTTTCGTGAGTCCGAATTCCATTGTGTGTATCACACTAACTCATGCAAAGTGAACTGCTTCATTACCTCCCGCTTCGTTACGCTCTAGGGTTGCAGGCTGAGCCGCAATATCCCCAAGCGGTGGTGAAGCTGGAACACATCGAAAAAAGCTTGAATATCTACTTGCATGCACTAACCCGTTCCTGCGAGATCAAACTGGAACCGGCTCCGGCGCTTAGGATGCTACAACGCTATTCCTTGCATCGCCATGCCCATTCGCTGGTGCGTCAGGAAAGTGGTATTGCTCGCTTACCCCAACAGATTCAAAGATTTGAACAAAAAGAATTAAACCGAGATTTGTATTTTTGGCTCACGGCATATCTTGCTTTTGACCAACCGTTACCGAGCCCGGATTCAGAGGCCGCTCACTTGCCGGAAGCTTTGGGGCACATATTGCAAGGCGTTATGACCAGTGCCAGGGTGTTACAGGCTTGTCCGGGGCTGGCGCCACGGTATCAGCGCTTATGTCGAGCCTGTTTGTTGGAGCGGGATCGTATTACCGTATTACACAGGTGCAAATCCGCTCGGGACGTGGATATGGAGGGGGCTATACGTAAAGCCCTGGGCGATGATTCCGTAGAGGTGTCGCGTTGGCTGCATCATGCCTTGGACGCCGCAGGGGTCGGGGTGCTGTTACCTAATCCTCCAAAGCAATGGTTAGAGCCATCCTTGGCATACTGGCCTGCTCCGGTATGGGGGCGTCCGCTTCAAAAAGCGGCGGCGCTGGAATTGGGTTCGTTTGATATGATTGATGAAGACTTGATCGAGGTTAAACCCGAATCGAAAAAAGCCGTTGATGAGTTGGATTTGTCCGAGTACCTGGAAGCACCGGATGATGTGACCGGTGAGGAACTCAGTGGTAATTTTTTATACCCGGAGTGGAATTGCAAAACGGAATCCTATCGGGAAAATTGGTGTCGTGTGATCGAGGAAGAGCAGGAGCGCGATGATTGGGTGGAACCGCCGCCTCATTTAGGCAAACTGTCCCGCCGGGTGCGACGCCAGTTTGAAGCCTTGCGTACCGATGACCGTTGGTTGCGTCGTGTAACCGATGGTGAAGAAGTGGATATGGATGATTTTATTGATGCCGTGTCACAGCGACGGGGTTGTGGCTATGCCAGTGAGCGCTTATATCGCCATCGTAAGCGCGATGATCGGGAGTTGGCAGTGATGGTGTTATTGGATGTTTCCAAATCCACTCAATCCATGTTAGATGGAGCCCGGGTCATTGATGTGGAGCGTCAAGCAATGATTGTAATGGCCGAAGCGCTGGCCGAGGTGGGTGATACGTTTTCCATTTATGCTTTTTCCGGATATGGGCGGGTACAGGTCGATTGTTTGCGCGTCAAAGCGTTTGATGAAAGTTACGGCGCAGCGGTGCGCGAACGTATTTTTTCTCTCACGCCCCGAGGTTCCACCCGTCTCGGAGCCGCTTTACGGCACATGGCAAAGCGGTTACGAACCCGGCAGGAACGCCATAAACTTTTGTTGATGTTAACCGATGGTCGGCCTTACGATCCGGCAGATCACTATAAAGGTCTATATGCTTTGGAGGATACACGCAAAGCCCTGCAGGAGATGCAAACGGAGGGTATATACGCTTACGGGTTAACTATAGATCAGTCCGGATTGGAGTACCTGCCTTACTTATTTGGGCCGGGGAGATATACCGTATTCAGTAACGTGCTCACGCTACCGGAATTTTTACCGAAGTTATATGCCAGGCTAACCGGTCTGGGTGTTTAAAGATGGTTTTGCATTGGATGTGCTACACTTTTTTGGAAGTCCGTTTTTTTTAGTGAGTATCAAAGATTCCTTCCTTTAACAGCAGTGTTCCGGTCGGTGGTTATGATTAAATTTATCAGTAAAAATATGATAACCGGTTTGGTGGCAGTTTTGCCGGTGGTGTTAACCTTCTATTTGTTATATTGGATGGCGGTGTCCGCAGAAACCATTTTAGGTAATCTAATCCGCTTGGCACTTCCCAAAGAATACTATTGGCCGGGTATGGGCTTGGCGACCGGGTTGCTGGCAGTATTCTTGTTAGGGATGTTAATGCATGTGTACGTGATTCGGCGCTTGTTCTTAAAGGGAGAGCAACTGTTTTACCATATGCCGCTGATAAAGTCCGTTTATCGGTCCATGCGGGATTTCTTTAATTACTTTTCCCCATCGCAAAAGAAAGGTTTTGCCAAAGTGGTTGCTGTGACCTTGGGGGAAATGCAGTTAATTGGATTTGTGACGCAGGATAACTACCAGAGGATGCCTGAGAATTTTCGCCGGGAAGGCAGTGTGTTGGTTTATTTACCATTAAGCTATATGATTGGGGGTTATGCCGTACTGGTGCCTCGAACGGCAGTTCGGCCGGTGGATATGAGTGTAGAAGAGGCGATGCGTTTTACATTAACGGCAGGGGTCGCAGGCAGCCGTAAAGAAGCCGGCGATTCGAAAAAGAAAGCGGAGGGAGGGAAAACGTAGGAGAGGTTGTGAGGCAACAACCCTCCCTCCACTAAAGGGCTTTCCCAGTGCTCACTCATTGTGTTCCGCTACTTTGAACATGCCATTCTGGGTATAGGCCGGACGTAATTGCCGTGGGTCCAATTTAGCGGCACTGTCCAGGCCCCGGCGTAGACTGGAACACTGTTGGGATTCTACCGCATTAAGATTGCGGGTTACGCGTACGGCTTTGACTAAAAACTGGCCGTGTTCATTGCTAAGTACCGTACCGTCTTTAAGGTGAAAATGGGCATCTTCCTCGTCATCCCAGGGCAGACCCCATAGACGGCCTTCTCCATAATAACTCAATGTGTGGCGGGAACCGTGGTGCGGATTACCGGCAGCGCTCGTATTGGTGCGATCATTGTCTGCACTGTGGGTGTAACGAAAAATGAGCGGGTAGTGTTCATGGACAGCGACACTCTGGCCTTGCCGTACCGGGTAGGGTTCCGCCTGTTCGTAAGGGCGGTAGTTGCCATCTTCGGCGTGATACAGTTTGTACAGCACTTTGGTGTCGCTGCCGTCGCGGTTGCTGAAGCATATACCGGTTTCCGGGGTTCGGTTACCACGACTCAGGATGTGATTGCGGTTAAAACTTTGGATGGAGTCCAGTTCTTCCGGTAATCCCATGTAGTCGTACTGTAGGACCGAGCGGCTGATTCCTGACTCGCCTTTAACACCGTTGAGCAAAACCACGGAACGGGCATGGTAAGTGTAAGGAGTATTGCGGCCGAAGCTGGAGCTGAGTTCCAAACGGTTTTGGCCGTGGGTATCTTTGCGTACGCGAACGTAGCCGATACCGTACTCCCTGGGGTCGCCAATATTCCCGCCGTAGAGTCCGTCATCTACTGTGATTTCATAGCTCATGCTGAAAATACCGTAGGGACTGTCGGCGTTGGCACTTTGTTCTATTTTTATTTGAGCCGCCAGCGAGGCATTGACTGCCTGTGGATGACTCAGATTCAGATCCGATTGCGGTAACTCAGTTCTTAGGCTGACATATTGGGCGGTTGCGGCGCTATTACGTTTGGACTCTATTTTAACGTTGAGATTGTTGGCCTGTAATTCCTCACCCATGCGACAGTTGCCCGTGGCAACAACACGCTGGTAAGGTCCTTTGTTGATGTTTTTATCAGCTTGGGTTTGGTGCAGTAAACAAAGCACCAGATTCACCGTATCCAGGTTCGGTGCCGGACCGTCAGTACTCAGTTCGGTCGATGTATAGTGGAGCAGTTTGTCGCTGTGGTATTCGCTTGTGGCACTATCAACGCTGTCGCTGGATGCCGCCGTAGATTGCAGCGGAGAAATGTGTAACGGTAACGCCAGTCCGTCTAATTGGGTAACGGTTTGGCTGGAGCAGGCAGACAATAACAGCGATGAAAGTAGGAGTGGTTTTTTATACATAGTTACGCACCTGTGTAAATAGTTGCCTCTGATTTAAAACTTGGTTTTGAATCTACGTGTCTTAAAAATTAGCAGACAGCTAAGAATTGGGAAATAAGCTAAACGTCCTAAGCTGTACTGACGCCTTAGTCCATTGGGATTAGGTAGATAGGGTTTTTACTCTCCAGACTGAATGCTTGCTGAACCGGTGTTGAAGAATATGTGCATGGTGGTGGTGGGGAAGGCTCCGATTTTTGTGGCCGTGAGGGCCAAAGACGGGTTAACGTAATGGGTGTATCGTTACGACACTGTGTTTAATATTGCAGGATTTGCCTGACGACTGTGGATATTAAGGTGCCAGGTGCCTGTTGGGGTATGACCGGGTAACTTTTGTTGAATCAGTGCAATTTTTTTACCCCGGTCCAGCGTTTTTCTCCGGGATGCGCTGCGGCCACATGTTTCTCGGAAGCTTGCAAAGCATCTTCCCAGCTTTTGGCACAAGCACCCAGCCACGTGGTTTTACCGTGAACGCTGTGGGTGCAAAGGGGGTAATAGGGCTTATCACCTGGACAATTTTGAGTTTGTGCCGGAACTGGGCGGTCACAGGCGCTCAAACCAAGCAGGAAAAAGCCGCCCATGACGACATAGATTTTCTTTGTTGTGACGATACTCATTTTCGGTGTTCCCTTGCAATGTCAAACTAAAAAGGACTTTCAACTGAGCGACCCGTTCGTCCATTAATCACGTTTCAGATAGTAGTCGTGTTTTACCTCGATGCCAATTGGATGTTGTGTGGTGTCGTTGTTGAGGGTCAAAACTCTGGCGCAATTAATGAATAATGAGACAAGATGCTTTATAACAGTTGCAACCCTGAATGGTTAGGTATTATACATTTTTGTGCGCGGGGAGCGATTCTATTATTTAAGTATATGAGGAATAAACGATTTATGTGGGTGTGCTTTGGTTTTTCCTGCTCTAAGTCCATCAGGATTTTTGGGAAACTGTCCCTGGTTTTGGCGCTATCACTTATGTTCCGCCCTGTCTGTGCCGGGGAGTTACCGCTGACGCTGTCGACCTTGTTGAAACAGAGCGGTTTCGCTACCGAGGGTATCGCAGTATACGTGCAAGCGGTGGATGACGATATGCCTTTTGTTGCGTTCCAAGAAGACACAGCCTTAAATCCAGCTTCGGTGGTGAAACTCGTTACCACGGCGGCCTCGCTAGGGATATTGGGCTCGGGTTACCGGTGGACCACAGAGGTCGCTTACACCGGTGCGCTGGAGCAGCAAACTTTAAAGGGCGATTTGTATTTTCGTGGCAACGGCGATCCTTATCTGACTCCGGAGCGTTTCTGGCGTTTGCTGAATCGAGTTTCCTTTTATGGTATTCGCAATATTGCCGGAAACGTGTACGTGGACAATTCTTATTTTTTACCCGGTCCGGTGGATTATGGAGCATTTGATGGACAGCCTTACCGCACATATAACGTGGGGCCGTCCGCGTTGCTGGTCGGGTTTCAAGCAACGGAATTTCATTTTTCCGTGACGCAGGGGCAGGTCACCATTCAGGCATTTCCCGCTTCGCCTAAGCTTCGAATTGTTAACAATGTCAAAATGTCACGTGGAGGCTGTGGAGCCTGGCAAAAACGATTACAGCTGGACACGGAGTCTGCGGGGGAAGAGCTTCGCGTGATTTTTTCGGGAAAGTACCCGAAAGCTTGTGACAAAAAAACGTTCTATAGACGCGTGAGCGATGCGGGTGATCACTTTCAACACTATTTTGTACCCATTTGGCAGCAGTTGGGTGGTTCTTTAACCGGGTCAGTTAAAGCGTCCACTTTGCCGGAGGGGGCAACGCTGGCATTGCAAGAACCTTCCATTTCCCTCTCCGAAGCGATAAGAATGATTAACAAATACAGCAACAATGTCATGACCCGGCAGTTATTGCTATCTCTTGGGGCTGAAGTGTATGGGCAGCCCGGAACCGCAGAGAAAGGGGTCGCTGCAGTGGAGCAGTGGTTGCAACAACAAAACCTCAAGGACGATGTACTACAGTTGGATAACGGTGCGGGCTTGTCGAGAAATACCCGAGTTAGTGCGGCGATGCTGGGTAAGTTGCTGAGATATACTTATCACCAGGCTTATATGCCGGAGTTTATCGCCTCGTTACCTGTATCCGGCCATGACGGTACCATGGCCTCGCGGTTCAAAGGAGATGAGATCCAAGGGCACGCACACATTAAAACCGGGTTGCTTAACTTCGTTCAAACTATGGCCGGTTATGTAACAACGCCTAAAGGGCAGCGTTATGTGGTGGTTTTACTACAAAATCATCCCAAGGCCCACACTGCAAAAGGGCAACAATTGCAGGATGAAGTGATCCGATGGGTATATAGCTTATAAGTGCTGACTCAAGGAGCGTAAGTTGGTGCGATAGTATGAATGAAGAGAATCAGAATATGGGTAAGGTGACTGCTCCGGAACCTAAACGGGCACTGGTGCTCATGGGGGGAGGTGCGCGTGCCGCTTATCAGGTAGGCGTGCTCAAAGCGCTGGTTGAACTACTGCCCAAGAATACACCCAATCCATTCCCCGTGATCACCGGAACTTCCGCCGGTGCTATCAACGCTGTAGCCATAGCGGTTTACGGCGCACGTTTGCAAGAGGCGGTGGCGCGGTTGCACCGAATTTGGCATAACTTCCGTGTATACCATGTATTCAAAGCAGATGTGTGGGGTATCACAGTATCCGGGTTTCACTGGATTATTAGTGTGTTGTTGGTGGGGTTGGGGAAATACAATCCGGTATGCTTTCTGGATCGAGCACCTTTACGCAAACTGTTGCAGCGATATTTGCCCTGTGAAAACATACAAAAATCCTTGGATGAAGGTATTTTGGAATCTCTGTGTATCTCAGCTTCTTCGTATACTACAGGACGCTCAGTTGTGTTTTATCACAGTAAATATACGGTGGTTCCGTGGAATCGGGCGCGACGAGTGGGTGTGCCGGAGCATATAACTTTAGACCACCTCATGGCCTCGTCAGCCATCCCTTTTGTTTTTTCAGCCGTGAAATTGGGGCAGGACTATTACGGTGATGGTTCCATGAGACAGACGGCACCTATCAGTCCGGCAATTCACATGGGAGCGAACAAGGTGTTGGTGATAGAGGTGAGTGCCGAGCCCAAGTCCTACGGCGTCCCGGATCACGCTCAAGGTTATCCTACCTTAGCCCAAGTCGGCGGGCACATTCTCAACAGTATTTTCATTGACGGCTTGGAATCGGATCTGGAGCGATTGCGGCGCATCAACAAGACCTTGGATATCATTCCCTCGCACCATCTGGTGGAACACAATATTTCTTTGCGTCATGTGGATGTATTGGTGGTATCTCCCAGCCAGGATTTACAGGAAATCTCCATGCGTCATGTGCAGGCCCTGCCCCGAATTGTACGGTTTCTGCTGAAAGGAATTGGGGCTTTGGATAGCAAAGGCAGCAGTCTGGTGAGTTATCTTTTGTTTGAAAAAAGTTTTTGCCGTGAGGTGATAGCCCTGGGCTATGAAGACGCAATGGCGCGAAAAGAAGAATTGCTGAACTTTTTGTCGTAAGCTATGGGTTTACCTTATCAGGAGGCATTGTGATGCCCTTTATTCACATTAAAAGCCTGCCGTACGCACAACCCAAACCCATGCATGCTATTTTGCCGGCTTTATGTCGGGATTTTTCCCAAGCGCTGGCCATACCATTGGAGCACGTGCATGCCACTTGGGAATATTTCCAAGCCGGACATTTTTGCAAAGGAGATGATGCGCCTTTGCTGCAGCCGGACTCGCCGCATTCGGTATTGGTGGATTTGTTGACCCCGGATTTTAATGATGCCGATACGGTGGTGCGCATGTTAAGCAGTATAGCTCATAGTTTGGAGCGTCATGCAGCCGTACCATTGAATAAAATTTTTATAATTCACCGCGAGGCCGCGTCGGGCAGTGTGTTTGATGATGGCGTAATTGCGAGTTGGTAAAACAATGTGCAGTGGGTTTTAGTTGATCGGAAAATCCGTAAATATATAAAAGCCCGGTAACAACCGGGCTTGTTGGTTTAGATAGGTCTGGCTCAGGAGACCTTGAAATGAGATACCAGGTTCATCAAGTCTTGTGACAGACTGGCTACCTGTTCTGCAGAACGGGCGGTATGTTGAATGGCGCTGGTAACCCTCTCAGCCGCTTGATTGATATTTACCACATTTTTGTTGATTTCGTCCGCCACAGAGGACTGTTCCTCGGTGGCGGTAGAGATCTGAATGTTCATATCGCTGATGTTGGTGATCATGTCAGTGATGGTGTTCAAGGACTGTTCCGATTGATTAGCCTGATGCACGCTCTTATCCGTAATGGTTTGGCTGGATTCCATGGAGCTCACCGCATTTAAGGCATCGGATTGAAGTTTTTCAATCATACCCTGAATTTCCTGGGTGGATTGTTGGGTCCGGGTGGCCAGAGTGCGAACTTCATCGGCTACCACTGCAAAGCCTCGGCCTTGTTCGCCGGCACGGGCCGCTTCGATAGCCGCGTTCAATGCCAGCAGATTGGTTTGTTCAGCGATGCCTTTGATAACGTCCAGCACGCTGCCAATATTATCCGTTTCAGCTTTAACTTGGCTGATAATAACGGAAGTCTGGTTCATTTCCTGTGCCAGCAGATTGATTTGTGAGCGAGTTTGAGACACCACTTGCTTGCCACTATTGGTTTCCTGGTCAGCTTTTTGAGCGGACTCGGCGGCGATGGAGGCGTTATTGGCCACTTCAGCAATAGTTGCGGTCATTTCGTTTACAGCGGTGGCTACCATGGTGGTTTCGTTTTGTTGTTCTTCCACTGTGTATTTAACCTGATCGGCCATATTGGCCAGTTCGCTGGCTGTTTGGCTTACTTGTTGACTGGTGCGAGAAATGCTTTCAATAATTACCCGAATTTTTGCGACAAAGGAGTTGAAATGGGTTGCCAGGTTAGCCAGTTCATCGTTACCGTGTACCGGTAGCTGAGCGGTTAAATCACCGTCCACTTCGGCGATTTGACGTAGTTGTTTGGCGGCATTGGCAATAGGGGCGGCGACATACTTGGTGCTGAACAAGGAAATGCCGGCGGCAACCAACAGGCCGATGATAGTCACCAGAGCCATAGAGACAAATACGATATTAGTGGTTTCATTGATTTTTTTCTGCTGATTTTCAATAGTGCCGTCACCCAGTTCTTCCACACGTTCCATTAATTCCAATAAATGCTGGGATTTGTTGTAATAGTCTCGGTGTGCGCTGCTCACATCGCCGTTAGCGGTTAGCACTTGAAGTAACTGCTCTGCCGATAGATGATACTGGTTCATGGCGCTGTGCAGTTCGGCTATGGAGTTAGCATTGATCAGGCCGGAGCTTTCCATGGATTTCACGGCTTCCAGGGTAAACGTTTTGGCGTTTTTGAGTTCGCCAAGCAGGGGGGCATTCATACCTTGGGTTTCCATTTGGTTCACCAGGAGCATTTGTTTTTGGATGCCTATTGTGGTTTCCATGGCGCCATCAGCAGCAGACCAGGCTTGGTTTGTAATATAGTCGACGATATTGACCAGTTTATTGGCGCCGTAAAATCCCACGCCGCAGGCGGCCAGCATAAGCAGGGTCAAGGTGGCCACGCCAATGTTAATTTTGTTGCCGATCGATAATTTCATGGGTATCCCTTTGTTTCACGTTACCAATACATAAGTTTGGGTTCATCAGCATCGGTAAATAAGCCGTCCAGGCTGCTAAACCGCTCCTTGCCTCATGTCATACCAGCATATTTTGTGGATAGGCAATGCGTTGATAGACGATGGGTCTTGGAATTCTAAAACCCTATCGTCAAATTGGCCGGTGGGGCTTAGAATGTAATGTTGCAGTAATGTGAATTCTCAGGCAGGAAGGCTGATGCAATGCCACTCCGGCTGGGGTAAAATGCGCCGGTCGAGAATTCAGTAGGAGAATCAGGTGATTAAAGCAGACAGTGTGGTTACATTTCACTATCGGGTGAGCGATGCCGATGGGGCACTTTTGGAAGAGTCTTATGGTGGAGATCCCTTGGCCTATTTACACGGTCATAACGGTATGTTGCCCGCCTTGGAGTCTGCGCTGGAGGGCAAGAGTGTGGGGGATGAGTTTGAGGTAACATTGGATCCAGAGCAGGCATATGGGCAGCGGAGGGAGGATTCGGTGCAGAGAATCTCGCCTAAACACGTTGTTCCGGCGTCACGCAAAAGCAAATACACACCGGGGATGCTGATTCAGGTTAACACGGCCGAAGGGCCTCGTGATGTGATTGTGGTGAAGGCCGGGCTTAAAACGCTTGATGTGGATACCAATCATCCCTTTGCCGGTAAAACCCTGACTTTTGCAGTTAAAATTGAAACGGTCCGTGAGGCAACTGAAGAAGAACTTGCCCACGGTCATGCGCATGGTGTGGGCGGACATCACCACTGATATCACATAAGATCAATTTAGTAGGCAGGAGTTAAGTTTTGAAAACAGCCCTTTATTCAGTAGCTGCACTGGTGATTTTTGTGCTTCTTAGCCTGGCCGTTCTTTCCATGTTTTCGCGGCAGCAGCCTCTGCTGGGCTTGCGTAGCGGCAAATTATTGCCTTGTCCCGAAACCCCCAATTGCGTGTGCAGCGAGGCCGCAGGGTTGGCATCCTCTATTGCTCCCATCGCTGTCAATGCGGAACCTCAAGCGGCATTAGAACATTTGAAATCTGTATTAAAACAACAGGGTGGTGAGATTATCACCGAGTCGGAAAATTACTTGCGTCTGAGTTTCAGTACCCGTATTTTTCGTTTTGTGGATGATTTAGAGCTGCGCTTGGATTTTCCTAATAAACTAATCCACGTTCGATCGGCATCTCGCGTAGGACACTCTGACTTGGACGCCAATCGCCTGCGGGTAGAAGCCATCCGGGCTGCATTCGAATCCAACAGCTAGCCAAAGCCTAAGAGCGCTGTAACAGTTCTATAAGCTCCTCCAGCCGCCCCTCATCCACCAGGGCCAGCAATGGGGTGTTGCCCAGGGCGGCGTGTTGTCGCCGCATCCAGTTGATTTGACGTACATTATCTTGCGGAAACGTCTCTAGCAAGGCCTCAAAGAAAAGCAAAAATCGTTCGGCGCGATAGGCTGCATTGGAATTCTGTGCCAGAATTTGATCCAAGCTTGCCTCATCGGATACTTGGGGGCATTGCAATCCGAGAATACGGGCTAACTCTGCGCGATACAGGTCAAGATGGTCACAAGCCAAAAGCAAGCGGCTGATGGTGGATAGTGTTGCCATTGTTTTACAATTGTCCAACTGTGCCGACATTGAAAATTTCGTTTTAAAGATCGGTTCTAAGGCCGATGAATACATCACTATTATACCTGTAGCGGACTGATTCCCAATGAATCTTCTGTAAAAGACAATGGATGTATTTGAAAAAAAATATTCGGGTAGAGTGTTACTGGTTGATGACAGTAAAACCAATCGTATTGTCGGTGGTAAATACCTGGAGAAGCTGGGTTTGCAGGTGGATCTTGCAGAAGGCTGTGATGAAGCCATCAGCGCTTGCGAGCACAATCGCTACCATATCATATTCATGGACATCTACATGCCCGATACGGACGGTATAGCAACGGCTAAAATTATCCGTTCGCGACTTTTATCCTATTGCCCCATTATTGCTCTGACCGGACATGGTGCCGAAGCGCTGGCGGACGATCTGCTGCAGAGCAAAATGAATGGAGTTATCGAAAAGCCGGTGACTCCGCAAAAACTCATATTAGAGCTGGACAAGTATCTGCGCAAAGTATCCTGAAGTTTTTTCACTTTTATTTTTAAGCTTTGTTTGATGATATCCTGAAAAATCTTTTGGTACCACAGAGATGTGGATGAGTCCTGGAATGGAAACGATTTCATGCGCTGGTATCGATTTTTTATAAGTGTTTCTTATATCCGTATATAATTTAGTTTTAATCTAGCCCCTTATTTTCCTTGCTAACTGTGGCCACTTTATTTTAGAGTGGATATGTTATGTGGTAACCAAGCAGCTCATAACCTTCGCTAATTGCGATATCACCACTAACAGCCATGGCTGTCCGACAGGAAGTCGCAACTGTTATTCAAAAAAAGAAACTGTTATCAGGAATTTAACAGTCATTCTCGAAACTTTATAGGTCGGGGGATTTATGTCTAGTTATCCAAATAGTTTGTATAAATTTGGAAAAGGATTTCTTGCTGCTGCCATCGTCGCAGCGCCGCTAACAGTAACGCCGTTAACAGCAAAGAGTGCTGATGTGACACTGATTCAAGTGTCCGATTTGCATGGTAATTTGGTGCCACACGCCGGGGTTATTGAATCCGCAGGTGCACCGGATCGTTATGTTACCCAAGGCGGTGGTATGGCCAAGGTGGCAACGGTAGTCAACAGCATCCGTGCCAGTTCCCATGCGCACTTAACATTAGGGGTGGGTGACTCCCTTCACGGCAGTGCTGAGGTGCTGTTTACCATGGGCGATGCCATTATGCCGGCCTTTAATGCTCTGGGGCTGGAGGCATACACGCCGGGTAACTGGGAGTTTGCTTATGGTCCGGCGGTTTTTCGAGCACGTTTTACCAATTTGTGTAAAGCCAATCCCAATTGGCAATTTCCCGGTCCGGGTAATAATCCAGGCAATAGTGTGCCGGGGCCCCATGTCTTATGCCCTATTGTGCCGCCCAATGCACGTGTGATGACCGACTCTGATGGTGTGCCAGGCGTGACGCCGGCCAACTTCGAGGTTTTGGCGAACAATTTGTACAATGGTGGTCCTTATCCCACAGCAGCACCGTTTTACGGTGACCGGCCTTTAAAGGCCTACAAGGTGTTTGAAAAAGGCGGTGTGAAAATTGGTGTTATCGGTATCACCGCTGCGATTGTGCCGCAACAACCTCCGGTATTCGGACGCACCTTTGAATTTACTCAGGGTATTGAAGAACTGCCTGCAGACATTGCGGCGGCAAAGGCGGCAGGGGCACAAATCATCGTTGTCATGTCCGAGTTGGGCTTGCCGCAAAATGTGCAAATTGGCCGGGAATTTCCCGAAGTGGACGTTGTCCTATCCGCCCATTCTCATGAGCTGACCTTAGGTGCCATTCTCGCGGACAGTAACGGTTTTGAAATGACCGCCCCTGGAACTGAATTGTCGGGTTCACAATTGGCGCGCCTGCAAAAGGGTGCAGCAGTCATTGTTGAGGCCGGTGAAGATTTATATGTAGGCCGTTTGGATCTGAAAATTTCTGACGGGAAAATCCAAAACATCGTATGGCAGGCCATTCCGGTCGATGATGATGTGGTCGAAGATGCTACCGTGGCCGCGCTGGTCGCGGATCAGGAAAAATATTTTCTCGCCGGTACGGATTTCAAAACCCATACCTTTTTACCGGCGGCTTATTGCCGTAGTTTTGCCGCCCCCAATCCTTGCGATGCGGATGCCGATGGCGTCGTGCGCCGCGGCTTGCGCTTAACCGATCCTTTGGACTTGGTGGTAGGAACTACCGACGTGTTATTGCACCGTCATGAAGACCTGGAAGGCGTGATGAATAACTTTATTGCCGATGCCTTTAGAGGTACCTTGGAAGTGGCCGCCAAAAGTGCTCGTACGGAATGGGCCAATTTGGATGTGGTTTCCATGACCAACGGTTTTCGTTTTGATACGGTGGTGCTACCGGCGCACTTGGTGGCCGAAGGGCAAAGCTTTCGCGACGGTCGCAAGCCCGGTGAAGTGACTTTGCGCGACCTGTGGGGCTATTTTCCGGTTGCCGCAGGTATGGCTGCCGCAGACTACAACGGTGTAGTTATCGAAGAGAATTTGAATAATATTTTGGCCAATGTATATGCGCCCAATCCTTACATTCAGCGCGGCGGTTGGTATTTAGGTTTGTCCAGCAATATGAAACAGCGGGTTGACGTGGTGCAGCGTCCGCTAAGCACCTCCGGTTCTCGCATCGTTGATACGCATATCAACGGTAAACTCATCGATCACAGTAAGCGTTATATTATTGCTTCCTGCTACGGTCATACCTTTCCTATAGGCCGATCCTGCCGTGCCGAGGGTGGTGCCAATACCATTTTCTTTACCTTGGCCGACCCGGACAACTATAGCAGTGCTTTGGGGTTTGCCGATCCCATTCCCACACCGGCGGGACAACCTTTGATCGACAATAAAACGCCCAGAACTCCCATATTCCGCGCAGCGCCGGATTATTATCTGCATCCGGTACACACCCTGCGACGGCATTTGGATGCCAGCGGTGGTTCTATCAATAATGCCAATCATGGCGTCGGTCGCGTGGTTCACGTGAATTCACGCCTGATTGATAATTGCGCCCCTCCAGCCAAACCCAATAAAGTCTGTGTCAACGATACCAAAACCTTCCTGGTGGATCCTATCGAGAATCACCATTACGAAGATGCTGTCGTTCAATCTATCGAAGGTCTTGGTCCTTCCTTCCTGGAACGCAATATTTCAGTAACTAAGTAGTTTGTTCACACCCCGCGGGTTCATAGGAACCCGCGGTTTTCTTTTTACCTTGATTCATTACCCAATTCTTTGTTAGCTTGCAGCAGCAATGCTTAGTTCGTGCACCATCGTAGATACCATCTTACTCACATTGTCACAAGCCCCAAAACAACTGAGCATCGTTGTATATTTGGGTAAGCCGACTAGAACGGGGCCATGGGTGTTCCCCAACCGCGGAACGCCGTGAATACGTCCATGTAGGCTCGGCAGCGGCATCCATGCCGCTGACGTCCGCTTTTGGGAAACACCCATACCCCACTTGTCGAACCACCATCGAAAGGGCTGGGTAAACGAGATAGTTTTTTGTAGGGTGGGCAAGCTTTTTTGCCCACGCGGGCGAAAGGTGGGGCTATTATACTGTTTCGTATTGCCATCTTAGTTCAAGTCACGATGCTGGCTGAGAGATGGGCATGTCGGATTACGTTGCACTAATCCAAGCTACAAATGTGCCAGTAGGAAAAGATAGGGTTTCCATTCTGTTTCGAATGGTGATTTTTTCTAAGGTGCAGTAACGATAGATACTTTGTGAATGTCGCTAATTATAGGTTTGTGATTTAAGTGGGAACGACGAAGATTTACCCCCCGGTCATAGACATAAATCTTACGACCTGCTGCGGTTTTTCCACAAACTCATGTTTTTCCGGTTTACGTCTTATGGCGTCCACAATAGCTTGTTCAATGTCGGTGTCGCTGGCGCCGGATCGCAACAGGGGGCGCAGTTCCACTTTGTCGTTTTGCCCCAGACACAAATACAGCGTGCCTTCGGCGGATAGACGTACGCGATTACAGCTGTCGCAAAAGTGTTGCGAGATAGGCGTGATGAAACCAATGCGTAACTCCGTGTCGGCTACCCGGACATAACGAGCCGGGCCGCCGCCGTTCATTACGCTGGGAAGCAAACGGTACTTCTGTTCCAAGCGCGCTTGCACTTGCTCCAGGCTGATATAGTGGTCCGTGGCGTTTTGTCCTGTGTTGCCTATGGGCATGGTCTCAATAAAACGCAGAGTAAAATCGTGCGCTATGCAAAAATCTACCATGGCTTCGATTTCATCGTCGTTAACACCGCGCATGACCACCATGTTGATTTTGATGGGTTTAAAACCCGCCTCTTTGGCCGCCATAAGGCCGGCCATGACTTTTTCTAATTTGCCGCCATTGGTAATGGTTTTGAAACGTTCTGGCTGAAGGCTGTCCAGGCTCACATTAATGCGGCTCACGTTGGCCTGCTTGAGAGCATGGGCATGGCGTTGCAGTTGCACTGCATTGGTACTTAAGGATAAATCGTCTATGCCCGGCAGGGCGGAGAGTTGTTGTGCCAGCTGTGGCAGGTTTTTGCGTAACAGCGGCTCGCCTCCGGTGATGCGAATGCGATTAACGCCCAAGCGGCCAAAAGCGCCGATTAAACGCTGGATTTCATCGGCGTTTAACCAATGTTCCGGTTCTTCAAAGCTTTTAAATCCCTTAGGCAAGCAATAGACACAACGTAAATCACAACGGTCGGTCACGGACAGGCGCACGTATTCAATACGGCGACCGAACGCGTCATAAAGTCCGTTGTTGTTGCTTTGCGAGCTCATAGGGCATCAGCCTGGGTTTTACCATGTGGTACTAAAAGCCTAGCACTTATATTGCCAAGTGTAGAAATATTTCGGGCCGAAACAGCTCGGCCCGGTAAGTTATACGGTCTGATAGTACATATTTTGTGGGTGATTGGCCTGGGCAAAAAAGAACCAGCGCTCCACCAATAAACCCAGGTATTGCACGATAAATGCGGTGACATACAAGCCGGTGTTGTGGCTGGATAAGCCAATGCTTAAAAACAATACCGGTAAAGGAAAGACCATGATCAAGAATATCCATTTGACGGATTTTAAGAACAGCGCTGTTTTTCCATGGAAAAATTCTCGGGTGTTAAAAGTGCCACCCATGGCGCCCATGGCTTTTTGTTGAATATTAATGTGACGTACGCCAATGGCGGACTTGAGGCTGGACTTGGCTTTCAGGCGCCGATTGCGCAGCAGTGATGCGCCGCGGGTGACCAGGGCAAGTAAGGTCAGGATAATGGCCCAGTCGGCGTAATAGTCCACCAATTGAGAGTTGTTGCGGCTGGCGTATACGGTGCACAGGGTGTATCCGGAAGCCATACCCAGCAAGGTGTAATTGATGACGGTTAAGGGAGAATGCCACTCCTGTAAAAACTTAAGGCAAGCGTAGATCATGCCGGTGCAGACGTACAGGGCAAAACAGACCACCAGTCCGGCGATTCCAATCAAAACGGTCAAGCGCACTTCGGGGATGGTAGCGGTGCCGAAAGTGGCCGGATTGATGTTGAAATAGTGCAATACGCCGTAAACAAACACCAACAGCATAAACAAGGGCAGGGCGATGACTTCGCGGGATAACCAGGAAGTGCGCCATTGCGCCGCTGCGCGCCAAGCCCGCTCCGGATGTCCCAGATGAAAGAAAGAAGCAAACAGTCCGGCGATGAGAAAAATCATGGCCAACAGGGCGCCACCGCTGTAAAACTCACCGTTCTGCGGCGGTAAGCCGGACATAATGCTATAGCTTTGCCCCAGCACCAGGGCCAGAAACAAACCCTGACCCACCCCAATCAAGGTGGTCAGGAAAACAACGGAAAATGGAGGATTCATTGTTTAACAAACTCCTGTGAAAATTGTTCGGTATTTGGTGCGCACAATCGAGTTGGCCATATATCGTGTTACCATGACGTGGAATCCTCCAAATACGGCCCGTCGTCGTCCTGAGGCAACGGACCCTCCTTCTTGAGCGGGTTGTCCACACGCACCAGTTCGTCTTCGTGAATATGCTGCTTGGTCTTACGCCGGGGCAAATAGTGATTGGCCGGCTGAGTACCCCATTCGGGCATGAGCGCATAGCCGCCGTTTTCACGAATGGCAATGGATGCTTCCGAATTGGGGTCGTGTACATCACCAAAAATACGCGCACTGGTGGGGCAGGAGATAACGCAGGCCGGTCGGCGTTCCGTTTCAGGCAGCTCTTCATTGTAGATGCGGTCTACGCACAAAGTGCATTTTTTCATGACTTTTTCGTGCTGATCCAACTCGCGGGCACCGTAGGGGCAAGCCCAGGAACAGTAACCGCAGCCGATGCACTTGTCGTAGTTCACCAGTACTATGCCGTCTTCTTTGCGTTTGTAGCTGGCGCCCGTGGGACACACGGGTACACACGGGGCGTCTTCGCAATGCAGGCAGCTCTTGGGAAAGTGCACCGTTTCCGTGTGGGGAAAGACGCCCACTTCATAAGTCTGCACTCGATTAAAGAAAGTGCCCGTGGGGTCTTTGGCGTAAGGATTGTCATCCGTCATCGGTCCTGCGGAACCGGAGGAGTTCCACTGCTTACAGCTGGTCACACAAGCGTGGCAGCCAACGCAGACATTTAAATCAATAACTAAAGCAAGTTGCGTCATGGCTGTTCCTTTATTTACGTTTACCGGCAAAATACGCCAACCAGGGTTTGCGTTGCGGTTGGCCCGGCGTGGGTAACATGGGTTTAAACTGGGGTGAGGTGACCTGCGGTTCGTCCGCATTGGCTTTGTACACTTTCACTCGCACGTCATACCACGCCGCCTGTCCGGTTAAAGGGTCAGAATTGGATAGGCGCATGCCTTGGCTGTCTTCCGGCAGTTCTTCAGAGATTACATGGTTCAGCAAAAAGCCTTTTTGTGACTCATTGGCATCCGGGGTAAGGTTCCAGGCGCCGGCGGCTTTACCAATGGCGTTCCAGGTCCAAACGGTGCCCGGTTCCACCGCTTCTGAGAAGCGGCACATGCAACGGACTTTACCGTGCATGGATTCCACCCAAACCCAGTCACCGTCATTAAAACCACCTTTAGCACCCAGCGTGGGGCTCATATACAGATAGTTATGGGTGTGAATCTGACGCAGCCAGGCGTTTTGCGAATCCCAGGAGTGGTACATGGCCATGGGGCGTTGGGTTACCGCGCTCAAGGGATACGTGTGTTTGTCCGTGGCCTGTTGTTCCAAAGGCTCATAGAAAAACGGTAAAGGATCGAAATAGGTTTCGATACGCTCACGCAAACGTGCCGGGGGTTGTTTGCCCGGATATTTACCTTGAGCTGCCAGACGAAATTTTTGCAGCACTTCGGAATATATATGAATATTGATAGGGTCCGAATGTCGGGTCATGTGGTGGTGTTTGGCCCATTCCAAATACCCTTTGTTCCAGTTGCGCATGTATTGATACGACTTGGGCAGTTCATAATGAAACACGCAATTGTTTTTCTCGTACATTTCCCACTGCTTGGGGTTAGGTTCACCACGCAGGAATTTTTCGCCGCCTTTTCCGCGCCAGCCGGATAGAAAGCCAATACCGGAGCCTTTTTCAGTTTCATGGTTGATGATAAAGTCCGGGTAGTCGCGGTATTTGCGTTTGCCTTCCGGTGTAGTGAAAGCCGCCAGTTTCAATCGGGTTCCCAGTTCGATCAGCACTTCCTGAAAAGGTTTGCATTGACCTTTAGGGGGCAGAACCGGAATCCGCACAGAGTCTACAGGCCCGTCAAATTCGGAGATTGGGCGGTCCAGCATGGACATAACATCGTGGCGTTCCAAGTAGGTGGTGTCCGGCAATACCAAATCGGCATAGGCCACCATTTCCGATTGAAAGGCATCGCAGACGGCAATAAAAGGAATCTTGTATTCTCCGTCTTCGTTTTTATCGTTAAGCATTTGCCGTACCTGCTCCGTGTTCATGGAGGAGTTCCATGCCATATTGGCCATGAAAATGAGCAGAGTGTCGATGGAATAGGGGTCGCCGCGCCAGGCATTGGTGATCACATTGTGCATGAGTCCGTGTACGGACAGGGGGTATTCCCAGGAAAAGGCTTTGTCGATGCGAATGGGTTCGCCGTTGTCGTCCACAAACAAATCATTGGGGTCCGCCGGCCAACCTAAAGGCATGCCGCCCAAGGGCGAATTGGGTTTGACACCATTTGGTCCGTTGGGGGTTTTGGGGCACGGCGGTATGGGGCGAGGGAACGGGGCCTTATGGCGAAAGCCGCCGGGGCGGTCAATGGTTCCTAGGATGCTCATCAATATGGAAAGTGCTCGGATGGTCTGAAAGCCGTTGGAATGGGCGGCCAGTCCACGCATGGCATGAAAGGATACGGGGTTACCGGTCACCGCTTCATGGTCATTGCCCCAGGCATCGGTCCAGGCAATGGGTAGTTCAATTTTCTCATCACGGGCGGTAATGCCCATTTCGTGTGCCAGGGTTACAATGTCTTTGACGGGAATGCCGGTGATGTCCGCTGCCCATTCGGGGGTGTAATTTTTGACCCTATCCGCCAGCAATTGAAACGCCGGTTTAACCGGGGTACCGTCTTCCAGGGTAAATTCCCCCAGCAGGAACGGGTCAGCGCCTTCAGTGTGGGTGCGTACGGCGGCGTCTGTGTTGCGATCCCACCAGAGTTGGTCTTGTGGGTGAATTTTGCCCGCATCCTCTTCTTCGTCCAGGCGCATGAACATGCCGAATTCGTCATGGCTGCTGTTCTGGTTCACCAATTGCGCCGCGTTGCTGTATTTGATCAGAAATTCTCGGTCATAGAGGCCGGTGTTGATAATTTCGTTGATCAAGGCCAGGATTAAGGCGCCGTCAGTGCCGGGTTTAATAGGTACCCACTGATCGGCAATGGCGGAATAACCGGTGCGAATGGGGTTGATGGAAATAAATCGGCCACCGGAACGTTTGAATTGGGATAGAGAGATCTTCAAGGGATTGGAGTGGTGATCTTCCGCAGTGCCGAACATAACAAACAGGCGCGAGCGTTCCAGGTCCGGACCACCGAATTCCCAAAAAGAACCGCCAATGGAATAAATCATACCCGCCGCCATATTGACGGAGCAAAATCCGCCGTGCGCCGCATAGTTAGGGGTGCCGAATTGTTTGGCGAACAAGCCGGTCAGGGCCTGCATTTGATCGCGCCCGGTAAACAGAGCGAATTTTTTCGGGTCGGTATTGCGAATGTGGCTTAAGCGTTTTTCCAGGATTTCGAAAGCCTCATCCCAGGAAATAACTTCAAACTCCGCGGCACCGCGTTCGGCGCCTTCACGGCGTTTCAGTGGCTGGGTCAGGCGCGCCGGGGAATATTGTTTCATGATGCCGGAGCTGCCCTTGGCACACAGCACACCTTTGTTGAGCGGGTGGTCCGGGTTACCTTCTATGTAACGGACTTCGCCGTCACGTAGGGTGACTCGGATACCGCAACGGCATGCACACATGTAACACGTGGTTTTTTTAACTTCAATGCTGCCCGACTCTTTCGGAGAGTTGTTACTGGTTTGGTTAGCCATTTAGGGTTCCTGAATAAAGCAAACGAAAAGTATATATCAGAATATTCGCATATACCTAATCAGCAATATTGAGCGTGGAATAGAAAAATTATATTTACTACTCAATTGCCGTCTAAAGGGTAGGAATTTCAAGGTCTTTATCTATTCTAGCCTGGAAATGATGAATATAGGCTGACTAGTATGCAAAATCGTGTCAATTCTGTGAAACCTGAGACACAAAATCCACTACGACTTTTGAGGCCATGGTTGGAACTGAATAAGGTTGGAAGGAACGGGATTTATTAATTAATGGCTTTATTAAAAAGCCGAATAGCAATAACGGGCAATTGCGAATAGAATAGGCGGCGCAAATAATTTTCAGTCAACCTTTGCAAAACAAGAACATATTAACTGTAACTCCGAAAGCGGTAGACAGTGGTTGACACAACTTTCGGTAGATACTGGAGGAGGGAAGCAATAATGGTGGACGCGGTTGCAACCAACCAGACCATAGTGGTTGTCGGTGGTGGTATTGCGGGTCTTACTGCAGCGCTCGAGGCCGCTGAGTGTGGTAAAGACGTTATTCTGATCGAAAAAAGCCCTGCGGTGGGCGGGCGTATTTCGCGCTTATACAAGTATTTCCCGAAACTGTGTGTTCCCTCTTGCGGCCTGGAAATCAACCTGCGCCGACTCAAAGCCAATAAAAACATCCGGCTGATTACTCTTGCGGAAGTGAGTCAAGTCAGCGGCGAAGCCGGTAACTACAGCTTGTCCGTGAGTGTCAAACCTCGCTTTGTGACGGAAAATTGCACCGCTTGCGGAGATTGTGCCACGGCATTGGAAACCAACGATTACAGCGACGAACACAATTACGGTATGAGTAAGCGCAAAGGCGCTTATTTACCGCACAATATGGCCTACCCGCAACGCTACGTCATCGATCCGGCTATGATCGGCAGCGACGATGCCAATAAAGCCAAAGCGGCTTGTCAATACAATGCGATTGATTTGGATATGCAAGAGCAGACGTTGGAGCTAAAAGCGGGAGCCATTATTTGGGCCACCGGTTGGAAGCCTTACGATGCAGCTAAAATTCAGCCCTACGGCTACGATCGCTACGAGAACGTCATTACCAGTGTGGAGTTCGAACGCATGATGGACCCTTACGGTCCCACCGGTGGCAAACTGGTTCGGCCTTCCGACGGTAAAGAAGCCAAGAACGTCGCTTTTATTCAGTGTGCCGGTTCCCGAGATGAAAATCATCTGCGCCACTGTTCCCGTATATGCTGTATGGCCAGCCTGAAGCAAACCACTTATGTGCGGGAGCAATACGGTGACGAAGGTAAGTCCAGTGTGTATTACATTGATATTCGTGCCATCGATCGCATTGATGATTTCTATCAAAACGTTCAGGCCGATGAAAACGTCACCTTTGTTAAGTCTAAAGTGGCCAGCATTACCCTGGACAAAGCCAGCGGTGACCCCGTGCTTAATGGTGTGAATACGGAAGGTTATCATCGTTACAGCAACGCGCATGATTTGGTTGTGCTGGCGGTGGGTATGGAGCCCAGCGTGCCCAAAGAGGCATTTCCTGTTGAGGTGAAACTTAACGAAAACGGGTTTATCGAACAGGACGACAGCAACGGGGCTATTTTTGCCGCCGGTTGCGCGTCCGACGCCCTGGATGTGAATCGAGCGGTACAAAACGCCACTGCCAGTGCACTGCGTGCAATTCAAGTGGTTAATCGCGTCGCCGGAATGGAGGGATAAGAAAGTGGCAGATGAAATAAAAATCGGCGCCTATATTTGTAAGGGTTGTGGTTTGGGCGAGCGTCTTGGGGAGGCGCAATTACCCATGATTGCCGAGCGCGAAGCCAAGGCCCATGTTGTTAAAGAACATGACTTCCTGTGTAACGCTGAAGGCGTTGCCATGATACAGGCGGATATTGATAATGAGGGTGTGAACCGTGTGGCCATTTGCGCTTGTTCCCGCCGTGCCAAGACGGAAGCTTTTAATTTTGAAAACGTGGCCATCACCCGCGCCAATTTGCGCGAGGGTGTGATCTGGGCACGACCGGATACGGATGAAGCCCGGGAAACCACCCATGAAATGGCTGCGGATTACGTGCGCATGGCAGTGGCTGAGGCTCGTTTCCAAAAACCGCCGGCAGCCAATGCCGAAGCCGCCTACAATAATCAGATACTAGTCGTTGGTGGTGGTGTCAGTGGTATGACATCTGCCATAGAAGCGGCTAAAGCCGGTTATTCCGTCACGATCGTGGAGAAAGGCGCGCAGCTGGGTGGTCATACAGCAGGATTTTATAAGCGTATTCCCGATAAAGCCCCGTACAAGGATCCCGTGCCCACCGGCGTGGAGGAAATGATTCTGGCAGTGGGCGCTGACAATAAGATCACTGTCCATTTGAATTCCACGGTGACTAAAACCGACGGTTCTCCCGGACGTTTTTCTGTGGATATCAGTACAGAAAGCGGTTCCACTTCCACTGAAACCTTCGGTTCTATTATTCAGGCATCCGGCTTTACGCCTTACGATGCCAACAAGCTGCCGGAATTGGCTTATGACAAGTCCAAGGATGTCGTCACTCAATCGGAGTTGGAAGCTTTGGCCAAAGCAGCCAATGGCGGCCCCATTAAGCGGCCTTCCGATGGTAAGGAAGTCAGCAGTGTTATCTTTGTACAATGCGCCGGCCAGCGTAGCAATGAGGAAGGTCATTTACCCTATTGTTCCGGACATTGCTGCCTCACTTCCATCAAGCAAGCTATGTATTTCAAAGATGCCAATCCGAGCATTGATGCTAATGTGATCTACACGGATTTACGCACTCCGGGTGCGGGCGGCGAGGACTTCTATCGCAGTGGCCAGGAAAAAGGTGTTACCTTTACCAAAGGTAAAGTGAGTTCGGTACTTATCGGTGACCAGCTTACCGTAAAGTTTCAGGATTTGATCCTGGCTCAGGAGTCAGCGGAACAAGCGGACCTGGTGGTCTTGGCAACCGGTATGGTGGCCAACTCAGGTGTGGATATCGATGCACTGCCTAAACCCGACAAAGAGGATGGGACGGTTGAAGTGAGCATTCCTGTCGAGTCCATCCTTAACCTAACCTACCGTCAGGGGCCGGATTTACCGCATTTAAAGCACGGTTTCAATGATTCTCATTTCATCTGTTTTCCCTATGAGACTCGCCGTACGGGTATCTATACTACCGGCCCGGTACGTCGTCCGATGGATATTTTACAGGCCAAAGAAGATGCGACCGGTGCGGCGTTAAAAGCGATACAGGCTATAGAAAACTCCGGTAAAGGTCGTGCAGCTCATCCTCGCTCGGGCGATTTGTCTTTCCCGTCATTTCGTCGGGAAGGTTGCACTCAGTGTAAACGTTGTACGGTAGAGTGCCCCTTCGGTGCTATCGACGAAGACGAGCAACGCTATCCGGTGTTTAATGAGTCACGTTGTCGCCGTTGCGGAACCTGTATGGGTGCTTGTCCGGTGCGGGTTATCTCATTTGAAAATTATTCCGTGGAAACGGTTGGGCAACAGCTCAAGAGTGTGGATATTCCCGAAGAATTTGATGAAAAACCACGCATTCTGGTCTTGGCTTGTGAGAATGACGCTTACCCCGCCCTGGATATGGCCGGCATGAACCGTCACGAATACAGTGCGTTTGCACGAATCATTCCGGTACGCTGTTTGGGTTCCACCAATCTGGTTTGGATCACAGACGCCATGAACAGCGGTTATGACGGTGTGATCTTGATGGGTTGCCAAAAAGGTGAGAACTATCAGTGTCACTTCGTTAAAGGATCGGAAATGGCGCATTACCGCATGAGTAAGGTAGATGATACGCTGAAGAGCTTATCTTTGGAGGGGGAGCGAGTGGCCACTTACGAAGTAGCGATTACCGATAGTGAGCGGGTGGCCCAGTTGATCAACGATATGGCAGCGACCATTGAAAAAATCGGCATGAGCCCGTTTAAGTTCTAGGCGGAGGGGACAAGAACAATGACTGCATCGAATACTGACGTCATCGAAGCGTACAGAAACAATTTTCTTAAAGAAGTGGAAGCCAATGTAGAGGAAGGCCAGTGGGTGAAAATGTGCATGCAATGTGGCGTGTGCTCCGGCTCCTGTCCTCTTGGCTCCCATTGGGCGCATCCGCCGCAGGAAATCTTTATGATGATCCGAGCCGGTAAGCGCGAAGAGGTATTAACTTCCGACTCCATGTGGATGTGTACCTCGTGTTACAACTGCATCGTGCGTTGTCCGCGGGGCCTGCCGATTACTCATATCATGCACGGCCTGGCGCACTATGCTCATCGTTTGGGTTTGGCGCCGAAGGAACAACCCACGCGTAAATTCGCCAAATTGTTCTGGGACAATCTCACCAAGACCGGACGGGTTAATGAGTTGCAATTGGGTTTGAGGCTGTATTTCATGAACGGCCCAATGGAAGGGATCAAGACGGCGTTGAAAATGAAAAACATCGGCTTGAATATGTGGAAAACCAAACGCATGAATCCCATGGAGTTTTTCGGTGGCCATAAATGCAAAGACGCCGACAAACTACAGGCAATTTTGAAAAAAGCCCGTGAAATTGAACTGGCTAAAGCCAAACAAGTTTGAGGAGAGATAGACTAATGGCTAAAAAGGAATACTCGTTTTATCCCGGTTGCTCTTCTCAGAAGGGTGCTTCATCGTCCAATTACGATACATCCATAAAGACGATGTGTGATGTCCTGGATATTCAGTTAAACGAAATTCAGGATTGGAACTGTTGTTCTGCTTCCATCGGTTACGGTGAGGGTGGGGAATTACCCCGCCTGGCTTTGAGCGCACGTAATTTGGCTCTGTCCGAGCAACAAAATGCCGGGCAAGACATCGTCGCGACCTGCGCCGCCTGCTGGCTGGCCACGCGTGAAACCCGCGAACGCCTGTTGGAAGATGAACATTTGATGAAAGAAACCAACGAAGCCCTGGCTGCCGGCGGTTTGAATGTGGCCGCTTCTCAGAACGTTCGTCACATGGTAGAGGTTCTAATTGAAGACTTCGGCTATGAACAACTGGGTTCCAAAGTGACCAACCCTCTGGAAGGCTTGAAAATAGCCGGTTATGTTGGGTGCCAGACTAATCGTCCTTTTGGGATTGATGGCGAGTCTTACGAAAACCCCATGTATCTGGACAAGCTGGTTGAAACTATGGGGGCCGAGCCTTTAAGCAAGTATGAAAAAAAGGTTCAGTGTTGCGGCGGTGCTTTGGCATTTTCCGAACCGGAAAAAAGCCAGGCCATGATTAAGGATATTATCGAATCTGCCTACGATCATGGGGCCGACATGATCGTAACGCCCTGTCCCGTTTGTCAAATGAATACGGAAGTTTATCAAGACCAAATCAACAAAACGTATGGCACGAAGTTTAAAATGCCTGTCGTGTATTACAGCACCCTAATGAGTGTTGCCTATGGTAAGAGTCACAAGGAAGCCGCTTTGGATGGTCAAATCATCAAAGCCACGAAATTGGAACAAAAAGTTAAATAGCGGGACTTTACCGGAAAAAAACAAGAGCGCTCCTTCGGAGCGCTTTTTTTTTGCTTCTAATTTCAATATCAATATATTGATATACTATTTTCAAAAAAAGCCCGGTATTTTACTGACTGAAAATGTAAAGTATTTGTTAAGTTGATTGTTTTGCGGACGATATGCGATGGAGAAGCGGTGAAAATGGTAACTGAGAATGAAAAAAATGCCGTATTTAACCCAAGCAGATACTCGTATTTTTAAGACAGAACCCCGGTTTCAGGCACTTTTTGTGGTGACTTCCTTGATTGGGGTGTTTTTGATTTCTATAGCCGTTTTTCGGGCGTCGCAGGAATTGGAGATTCTACACGGGGTTGAAACGACCAGTCGTTTATTCAGTGAAGTGTTAGGGCAAGAGAAAATTGCCCGTACCATCCAGGGGGAAGCGGTGCCGCTTTTCCCGGCTTCCGATCGCTATCAGGTGTATCGTGTCATCGGGAATCGGATATTGCCTCTGGGCAGAGCTCGGAGTCTACCTGAATATTTACCCAATACTTTGACTGGATTGGAATACAGTCGCTTTAGCCCCGACGGTGGGTATTTTGAGTGGGAAGGCCAGGTCTATAGTTGGGCCTTGGTGAGAGGCGCTACCAACGGAAATTATTTGTTGGTTTTACATCCGTTTGTCAGTGCCGGTTATGCCGCGACGCTGTATGCCTATAAACAGCGATTAGTGGTGCCGTTCTTGTTCTACCTTTGGTTGATGGCTTGGGTGACAGTTATATTTCGGCGCATTTGCCGGGAATTGCGTGGCGTACAGGACGAGATGCAACAAATGGCCTTATATGATGCCTTAACCGGGTTGCCAAACCGCCGTTTGATGACTGATCGCATGGAGAAAATGATTCAGCAATGTGAGCGTGAGGGGAGTACCTTTGCCTGCGCCTTGATCGATTTAAATGGATTCAAAGCGGTAAATGACCGTTTGGGACATGCCAGTGGTGATGAGGTGTTGCGTCAGGTGAGCCAACGATTACGATCTTTGGTGCGAGAGATGGATACGGTGGCGCGACTGGGTGGCGATGAGTTTATCGTGTTATTGCAGGGTATTGATGAAGCATCACTGCATACTGCGTTTGCTCGTGTACAGACGGTTTTGGACAAGCCTTATCAGTTGGATCTGTCTACTCAAACCTTGGGCGCCAGCATAGGTGTTTGCATATATTCCCGGCAACATAGTACCGTGCAGAGTCTCATCCATCATGCGGATCTGGCAATGTATGAGGCCAAGCAAAATGGTGGCGGAACCTATTTTTCGAAATCCAGTCAAATGGATGTAGTCACATCCGGTACCCGGAAATGTAATGCGGTGATATGAGCGCGCTGACGGTTTCCCACCAGCAAAGAGAGCAGTGAGATGATTAAATTTCGTCGTAACATGAACAGTTTGGATCGACTATTTAGAGCTACCGTTGGGGCTACACTGTTAGCCATAGGCCCGGTATTTCAACTGCTGACCAACGATATGCTGTCCCTGGCTATTCTTGGTGTCATAGGTAGTGTAGCAGTGCTGTCAGCCGTGTTTTCCTACTGCTTTCTTTACGAAGTCACTGGATTCAGCACTCGCAGTGAAAACTTATAGGTGCTTCTGAGCTTTGTTTTAAGGATCAACTTCTTCACCGTAGATAACAAAGTCAACCAAGCCCGGCTCAGTGGGAAGCCAGCCCTGTTTCAGGGCAAATATTATAGTTTTCGTCAGTAAACTGTCGGAGATTTCGATCTCGGGCGGTTCGCTGTTGGAAGTCTGGTAATTATAACCGATTCTTAGTACCTGCCCTTCGCTGGATTTGTGTTGTATGTAAATGTCCAGGACCCAGTCAGTCCGATTCACTCGCCAAGTATAAACAATACCGTTCTGAGTTAACTCGTTGATTTGTAATTCGGAAGCCGTCATGGGACTAGGTTATTGGGCTTTTGAGTCAGGGTCAAGCGGCGGGAAAATCACATGTGCAGGTAATTTAACATTTGTCACATTAAGTGCTTTATTCTGTTACCGATAGTGAATTGCGGTAGGGTTTGCATTCAAACCTTAGTGGAGATGGGCCAAGGATACCTAATGTTGATAAAAACCAAACTATGGACCAGTCTGGGCTTGTTGGTATTTTTTGTATTGGCCAGCGGTGGCGCTGGAATTATTGGGGTTTCCAAGGTGGTTTCTGTTATGGAATACGTGACCGGACCGGCTTGGAAAACCGCGGATGGAGCTATGGAAGGGAGTATTCATACCGGTTTGGAAATAGTCGCTGTAAATAACGCACTTTTGCAAATGCGCAATTTGAATGTAAATGATGTAGACGCGGTTTTAAACCTTGATGTGCATAAAAACAGCGCGGATAAAGCGTTTGATCGCTTGATGTCCGCAGGATTGATGAACTCCAACCAAATACTTCGCCTTAAGCAACATATGGATATTTTCAACCAATCACAACGCGAAGTGATTCAGTTGTTGCGAGAGTTTGTGACAGCTGATCGGAAATTGTACGTGGATTTTACCGCATTTAACGGATTTTTGACTCAATTGGAAGAATTGGGAGATTCCTACGTTGAAGTTTTGGAAAATAATCCGAATCAACGTCTCAGTTGGAACTCCGGTTTGTCCCAGCGGTGGATTGCTGCGGATTCCGCCATGGAATCACAGATTAATTTTTTAGCTATCTATTTTGCCTATGAAACTTTGTTGCGGACTTCAGGAACGGAGTTGAGCTCCAGTGAGGTCGATAAACGTATCACCCAGTATCGCAAAACCGCAAAGTTGGTAAGTGTGGCCAAACTGTTTGTTCAGGAAAAGCACCGTTCCGGAAAGACCCTGGCGCAGGAGTTTTCACAGCGCTCGGATGCGGTAGTGGGGGGCTTTCAAACTGCGGTTTCCACGTACATACGTTTGCAGCGCAGGTACGCAGGCTATTTACACACGACCCGGGAGCTCATCGACTTCTTAGCTAAAGTGGAGTCCGATGCCGATGCTAAGGTGGAAAATGTTGTTGCTGAAACAGGATACGTGACCCGTGCGGCTTTCTCCCTCATTGTTGTTGTGGTTCTGGTCAGTGTGGCGGTGGCTCTACTGATTGCCACCGTTGTCGTTCGCATTGTCAATTCGCTGGAACATATGAAACAAACCGCCTTACGCATTGCGAGCGGGAGCCTGCAGGAGTCGGGACACGGTGATCACAGCGCCGATGAAACCGGACAAAGTCTTGCAGCCATGATGCAGTTGAACGATCGCATGGCCGATGTTATTGGCAATATTCTGGACTCTATCAGTGAGGTGAATCAGGCGGCGATTCATGTGAACACGTCTTCCAAACAATTGAATCACTCGGCCTTAAAGCAGGCGCATTCCCTGGAGGAAATAAGTACCTCCTTAAAGTTGATTTCTGAGTCTGTGGGAATCAATTCTGACAATGCAACAAGAACCCAAAGCATTGCTGCGGCAGTTTCAGAGAAAACACAAAAAGGCGGGAGGGCAGTGCAGGATACCGTGGATGCAATGCAAAGCATTGCGGAAAGGGTGTCGTTGATCGAAGATATTGCCTACAAAACCAATTTGCTCGCACTCAATGCCGCCATTGAATCCGCCAGAGCGGGTGATCATGGTCGAGGTTTTTCTGTAGTCGCAGAAGAGGTGCGCAAACTGGCCGAACGCAGTCAACAGTCGGCTCATGAAATTGGTGAATTGGCGCAAAATAGTGTTGCAGTCGCCGAGGTGGCCGGTGGTTTGATTCGGGAGGTAGTCCCAGGGATTGTGGAAACAGCGGAATTGGTGAGTCAAATTTCGAGCGCTTCGCAGGAGCAGGCCCGGGATGTGACCGCTGTCAGTCATTCTATCCACCAGTTAGACAGAGCGGCAAAAATGGGGGCTGTCTCTTCCGAGGAATTAGAGGTTACTGCGAGGCAAATGTTAGCTCAGGTTCAACGGGTTCGTCAGGCATTGGCTTTCTTTTCTGTAGGGAAGGTTGGAAAGAATGCCGGTAGTGTCTAATGTGGTCGTTGTATATGCGAGGTTGCCGGACTAAGACGCACTGCGATATCTGTTGTTGTGTGGGTTTAAAAACTTTTTCTCGAAAACGATCTCGGGTAAGGGCCTGCTGATATAAAACCCCTGCGCCTCATTGCAATTATGCTGCACCAAAAAATTCATCTGTTCCTGGGTTTCAACGCCTTCTGCGATTACATTCATATTCAGGGTGTGGCATAAAGCAATAATCAGTTTGGCTATTTCACCGTTTTCACCATTGGGTTGTATATCCCAGATGAAGGAGCGGTCAATTTTTAGCGTTTGTAAGGGCATGTGTTTTAGGGAACTGAGAGACGAATACCCGGTGCCAAAATCGTCCATAGAGGTTTGTACCCCCATTTCCCGAAATGCGGACAGAATATTGATCGTTCGTCCTATATCGCTCATGACGCAGGATTCGGTGAGTTCCAGGTCCAGGCAGCCCGGGGGGATGCCCGTATCGGCAAGTACCTTTTCCACATCCTTAATCAATGCGGCATCTTCAAATTGCTGTGCAGAAAGGTTTACACCTACTTTCAATTTACCGTAACCGGCGGCGATCCATTGGCTTACCTGGTTTGCGGCAGTTCTCAAGGCCCAGCGACCAATTGGTACGATCAGCCCGGTTTCCTCAGCAAGAGGTATAAACTGGTCCGGAGGGATCAGTCCTTTTTCAGGGTGCTGCCAACGGATTAAGGCCTCCATTCCTTGAAGGCTGCGGTTGCTAACAGATACCTGAGGTTGGTAATACAAGGTGAAGTTTTCTCGGCCAATGGCTTTGCGCAGTTCTGTTAGTGTGGCCAGTCTTTCAGAAGCGATGTTAATAGAGCTTTTTTGGTATCTGGTTTGTCGATTACCACCTTTCGCTTTTGCAACAAACATGGCGGATTCAGCGTATTGAATCAGCATGTCGCCATTGCCGTGCTGTTTGGGGTAAAAGGCAGTGCCCAGACTGAACGTAAGATAGATTTCGTGTTGGTCAAGCGTGAAAGTTTTGTGCAGTTGTTGTGTGAGATTGTCTATAAAATATTGAATTTCATTTTCTGCTTTGGTTGACGGAGTGACTAGAATGAAAATATCCCCGCTGATGCGACCGATAAGTTTTGCGCCGCACTGGTTTAGTCGATCACTTAGTTGAAGCAGAAGCTTGTTGCCTTTGTCATAACCAAAAGAATCATTGATTTGTTTAAAACGGTCGATCCCTATACAGATGACACCGAGTTGTTCAGTTTTCTTGGCAATAATAAGTTCGTTGAGTTGATGTATGAGTAAACGGAGTTTAGGAAGTTTGGTCAGCTCGTCGAAACTGAGCTGTTGATGCAGTTGCAGGTCGTACTCTACTTTGTCACTGATATTTTGGACCGTGCATGTGAGTTTCAGGTGTCGATTGTCCGCGTTCACCACCTCGCCATGCTCTTGCACATAAACCGTTTCATCCGATTCTCCCAGCATGCGGTGTTCCAGTTGAAAGGTTAAATCCGGATGCAGCGTTTGTGAAAACAGACTGGAAAAAAAGTCTCTGTCGCCGGGATGAATAAGCGCAAGGAACTCCTCCGGGCTTATATCCAGGTCTTGTTCCTTGCGGTTTAGTAGCTCAAACAGTTCTTCGGTACAAAATACAGTGCGCTTCACCGGGTCAAATTCCCAATAGGCTATACCGGCTATTTTTTGGATTTCTACCAACTGCTTGCGTTTTGTATGGAGTTCTCGTTCGTTTATGGATGCGCGTAGTGTGTATATAACTCTTTGTGACAATAACTGGGGGTTGACGGGCTTGGGTATGAAATCTGTGACACCTTTGTCGAGACAGCGTTCGATAATGGTATTGTCATTGCGCCAGGTCAGCATGATTATCGGCGGGAGCGGTTCGTCTTTCGCCCTCAGTGTTTCTATAAACTCGAGCCCGCTGCCATCCGGCAATGCGTAGTCTAACAAAATCAAATCGGGTGGACAGACTTGGCAGGCATGGTAGGCTTCCTTTAAACAGCTCGCTCCATGCACTCTAATGCCGTATAAGCCCAGTAGGCTGGATACGAGAGCAGAAATGACAGGGTCGTCGTCTACGACGAGTATATTGTTAACATCGTTGTTAAATTCGATTGGGCTGTCGGTCTCGACTTTCATCTGCTCGCGTTCAAGTTATGGGGCAATATTGGGCGAATTCCGGATGTCATTGTTTTATCGGATGCAAACGCCCGGGATTGAAGTGGGAAATGTTAAATATGCTTGAATCTTAAGCAAAAAGGGCGGACTGCGTCCGCCTTTCTTGTTGAGGATTAAAAGAAGGGGCTATCGCAATTGATCTGCAACGATTCGATCTTTCTCGATACGGTCTTCAACTCGTGCAAAAGCCTGAGTGACGTATCGGTTGGGCTTTTTCAGCAAGGTCTCGGCATGACGATAATTGTCCAGAGCCAGTTCCATGTCATTTTTGACTTCAGCGCAAACACCTAGGTTGTAGTAAATAGCAGCAGACTGGTTATACAACTGCTGGGCCCGGTGAAAATCATTGCAGGCACGGTCCAGATGGCCGCTTTTTGCAAAGCGTAAGGCGCTGTCAAAAATGGATTTTGCTTCTTTGTGGTCTTTGAGTTCACTGCCATCTTTATTTAACAATTGAATGGACATGGTGATTTCATAAGGTGCGACGTCGTGCCGCATTTTCTCGATAGCGGTATCCATTGCCATCTTTGACAAATCAACGGGGTCTTTGGCCTGGTTGTTCTTTTCGTTATTGCAATAACTATGGGTTTGATTAGCGCTATAGGTTTTGGCAAAGGTGATTTGATTGTTGTCAACATTGACAGCTTTAATGGCAAATTCAATCTCCGCACTTTGTTTGGTGCAGGGTATTTTATGTTTGACGTATTCCACACATTTTTTGGAGCTAATGCCGGGTGTTAAGGGATTGTTTTTTTGTTCGTACTTAACGCATTCGCTTTCTTCTTTTTCGTAGCGCTCATAGTTAACAAAAGGCCATTTGACCGCACCGGTTAAAATCGTATCTGCTCCCGATAATTGTCCCAATCGTACGGCGTCTTGTCGTTGAAACACATAGCTTGGAGGTGTGATCTCAGGCAGTGAAACCTCATTGCGTGCCCGGCGTCTTGGGGACTTTCTGGGACCGGTTTTTATTGGTTTGAGTCCCGGTGGTTTGGGGATGGCGTCAAACAAGGACAATATAGAGGCAATGTCGCCCGATTCGCCAAATTGGGCTGCTTCCTGCAGTAGGTGTTGAGGTACCGTAAAATTGTTGGCCACTATCGAATCCATCATGCCGGGGTCAATGACGGCAAAGTACGGCGAACCCTGGACTCGGATGTTGGTAAAAAACGCTTCCATTTTCGCCGTAAATATCCCTTTGCGATCACCATGAAAGTCGATAACGGCGAGTTTTTTTGAATTTTTCATCACATCGGCGTTGGCGGGCATAAGGACTCGTTGCTTCACTGTGGGACCGGCACAAGCCGAGGCAAGTAGGCATAGAATACAGAGGAAGTTCAGACGTGGATTCAAGCGGTGGTATATTTTCATGATATTGACTGTCATGGAGAAGCTCCGTAGGTCGTTGGTTTTCTTTGTAATGAGGTTAATAATAGGTGATTCGTTGGATTATTCCAGAATTAAACAGGGTAGGAGTTGCGCTACGCGTCGCAACCTGGACGGTGAGCCGCAGTTATACAGGGAATCAGGTCTTGGTGACTACAAAGTCGTTTTTTTGGCTATGCGCACCAGCTGCGCCAGTTCTGCTTCGATATGCTTGCGTTTGGCTTCCAGATAACGCCTGAGTTTACGCTTGCGGACAAATAGGGCGAACACCCGCAGGTTTTCCCAAATACGGCGTCGTTCTTTACGATAAAACAGCGCCAGGGCTGCACTGATAGGCAGGCTGGCGGCATAGAGCAATGCCGCCCCGATTTCATAATAATAGAATACAAGTGCGGTTTGAGTGCCCCAAAATATCCAGAAAAAGAATAATCCCAGGACCATTTTCGCAGTGTCGTATTGGTCGCGACCTTTCGATACGGCGCGGGCAATGGCCCGTGTTAATATAAACGGGGCAATAGAGTTCAGAATACCCCAGGCGGCCAAGGGCAAAACCAAGACAATAACCGCGATGCTGCGTAGAATGAAGCGACTCACGTTGCCCAGCCGGTAGTCAAAGGTCAGTGTATAGTCGCGGATTCCCCAATGTTGGCATAGGCGCTCAAATTGCGCCAGTTGGCGTTTGAGCTGTACCACTTTGTTGGGACAATGCTCCCGCAAGTGTTCTTGTGCTTGAGCGATTTTTTTCAACGCCTTGAATCGCAACTCCATACTTCGACGTCTGTACTTGCCGTGGCGCATGGCAAAAAAACGCTCCAACCACTGGATAAATTCAAAGTCACCTTCGCTGTCTGCATTGAGGGTGACCGCTTCCAGTTCGGTTTGAATTTTGTGGGTAAATAACCGAATCCGTTCCGGGTCTGGGCCGATGCGGTCCAGTTCCTGTTGGGCGGCCAAGGGTGGGTTGATTTTGATGAGTACACGGCTGCGAAAACGACCTTTATCGGAAAAATTCAAACCGATGGGGACAATGAGGGGTTCGATGTTGCGCTGTAAAGCGCCTTCAGCCAGACGGGCTATGCCGGTTTTCAAGGTTCTCAGTTTGGGATCTGAATGGCTTTGCCCCTCAGGAAAGATTAATAGCCACTCGCCAATCTCCAGCATGTCATGACAGCGAGCGAACATATCCAGATTGTGGTTCATGTCGCCTTCGCCGTCCTGTTGTCGGTATACAGGAACGGCCTGAATCAAATTGAGAACCGGTTTCAATACAGGATTTTTAAACAGACCGCTACGGGCAATGGGGTGTACAGTTTTCGTGGTTATCGTTTGTACTATCAGAGCATCCGCCAGGGCATTGGCGTGGTTTGCACATAGGATCACGGCACCACTTTGGGGTAAGTTTTCCAGACCGGAAATCTCCAGTTCGCGGTAGAAAACGTTCACCATAACGCGGCAAAAACCTCGCCACATTTTTTGAAAAATTCCGTTTTTGGCTTGGATGCTTGGCGCTAATGTCGTATTTGTACAGGGTGTAGATGCCATCTTGCTTACTCAATCACAAACCACAGGTCATTGTAAGCTTCAATGCAAAAAAGTAAAGCATCCGGGATTGTGGGCTCAGCCGCGGCCCCTAATTGACGTTGATAATCGAAGAGGATTCTGCCAAAGCCCAGTTAACAAAAATGGGTTCCGGCAGACCGAATTTATGGCCTTGAGCGAAATCTACGCCCATGGCCGCCAGTTTGTTGGAGGTTTTCTCGTTTTCTACACACTCAGCAATGGTTTTCATGCCCAACAAATGCCCAATGTGGTTAACGGATTTAATGATTTCGCAGTTGACGGGGTTGTCTGTTAGATTGCTGACGAATTCTCCGTCTATTTTTAAATAGTCCACGGGCAGGTTGCTAAGGTAAGAGTAGGAACTCAGGCCTTTGCCAAAATCATCCAGAGCAAACTTAAATCCCAGTTGTTTGAGTTCTTTGATGAGCTTGGCGGCTTTTTCCAGATTTTCGATGGCAGCCGTCTCCGTGATTTCAAAGCAGACATTATCCGGGATCACGGGTGTACGTCGCAGTTCCTTGGTTATATATTCCAGTAAAGTACCGCTGTTCAGCGAAGTGCCGGACAGGTTGATGGCGTAACGATCGTTGCTGGAGAACTGAAAACACTGTTCAAATGCAGTTCGGATCACCCAGCGATCCAGTATAGGCATGATATTGTATCGTTCGGCAGCGGGTATGAAGCTGCTGGGTAATATCAGTTCGTCTGTGTCATCACGCAGACGGATAAGTAACTCATAATGGCGTTGGGTATTGCTCAATTGGTTCCGTAGTGGCACCACTGCTTGTCGATATAGGACAAAACGCCCTTCTTTGAATGCTTGGGTGAGTCGGGACACCCACTGCATTTCACCGTGCTTGCGCATGAGTTCCTTGTCTTTATTGTGAAACACATGGAAGCGGTTACGCCCCATGTCTTTTGCTACGTAGCAGGCCATGTCGGCGGCGCTGAGCAAACTGACTATGCTCTCGGTTCCCTTGTGAATCTGCACTATGCCGATGCTGGTGCCCAGCTGGAAGCTAATGCCTTGCCAATTAAAACGAAAGTTTTTGAATTCATACAGCAGTTCCTTGGCGAAATTCAAGGCATAGTCCAGGTTGGAATTTTCCAGCAATATGCCGAACTCATCGCCCCCGAGCCGAGCCAAGGTATCCACATTGCGTAATTTTTGCTGCAACAGCGAAGTGACTTTGATTAAAAGGTGGTCGCCGGCATCGTGACCGCAGGTGTCATTGACGATTTTAAACTGGTCCAAATCCAGGTAAAACAGGGAATGATGGCGGCCGTTGCGCTTGGCGCTGCTGATCGCGTATTTGAGTTTACGGTCAAACGCACGTCGATTAATCACTCCGGTGAGGGCATCGTGACTGGCTTGAAATGCCAATTTGCGGCTTAGATCGCGGGTACGGCTGACGTCACGAAACACAATAATGGCACCCAATAATTGTTCGTCACTACCTCGAATAGGTGCCACGCTTTCTTCAATTGGAGTGGTTTTGCCATCTCGACTGATGAGTATGCTGGATTCTGTGCTGCTGACTTGGCGATTTTCGCTGATGCATTGGTCCACCAAGCCCTCAATTGGGGTCTTGGTTTGCTCGTCTTGAATTTTGAAAATATTGTTGAGTTTTTCTTGCTGTGCTTCTGCTGTGGTCCAGCCCGTGAGTTCTTCGGCAATGGGGTTTAAAAAACGGACATTACCAAAGGCGTCAGTGGTGATGACTCCGTCGCCGATGGATTGCAGGGTAACCAATGCCCGATCTTTTTCTTCGTTTAGTTCCTGGCTATTGCGTTTGAGTTTGAATAACACCAGGACAGTGTACGTGAGCAAGGCAAGGGATAACACGTAGAGTAAAATCCGGCTGGCATTGGTGTCCGCGAGCCTTGCTTCGTGACGATCCAAATGGATTTGCTGCATGGATTTGGTGATATCCGCGATGGGTAATTGCAGCATGTTATTAATGATGTTGCCTACCTCGGTTTGTTTTTCGCTGATAAATTCTATGTGTCGCACGACTTTGTTAATGTAAGGGGCGGTGGTTTTTGGCTTGTTGACTTGCCAGGTGGCGATCGCGTCCAATTCTGTATTTATGTCTGCTGCTAAAGTGCCGGAAAGTTGGCTGTTGAGTAAGGTGACGTGGGCTAATTTGTCCAGACGGCTACTGATTTTTTGGTAACCTCTTAAGAATCGCAAATGCGGTTTGGTGTTTTCCATTAGCGTAGGAAGACTGATCAAAGCGTTTTTCAACAAAGCATTGGCTGACTTGAATTGTTCCAAAAGTTGGATTTTTTTCATCAGGTTTTGGCTTAGAGCCCGGCTCATGGGGGCCAGAGAATCGGAAACCTGCTCAAGGGACTTGGCGTGGGTGCGCAGATCGGTAGCTATTTGTGACACTTTGTCATAATCGGAGTAGGCCGCAAAGCGGATCTTGAGCACTTCCTGGTTGATCTGCGAATCCTTGAGCTGGATATTGCGCAAATTTCCCAGAGAATGTTCATGCTGCTCCCAGTCCACCGTCTGCCGACTGATATAGACCGCGCTGACAGTCAGTATCAATGCCGAAAACGCAAGTATGACTCGTGAAAACGGTAATTTCACAGCATTTGTCCGTTGTACTCCCCAGTGAGGGATTTTAGGAAACGTATAATCAAGTCCGTGTCCTGTTTTGGTATTGAGAGCCCCGGTGCTTGTCTCGACATGTGGTTTACCGCTCCTTCCAAGGTGGCTGCTGAGCCATCGTGTAGATAGGGGGCGGTTAGGGCCACATTGCGCAGGCTGGGAACTCGAATTTTGTTATTTTTGCCCGAATTTCGATCCGTAAGGGTATTACCCAACGCCGGCGAAAATTTGTCAAGTGTAATTTCGGCCAGGGGAAGGGTCAGATTGCCACCCACATTAATACCTTGGTGGCAGACAATGCAACCGTGTTGTTTGAATAGCCGGTATCCTGTTTTTTGTTTTTCATCAATGGCCTTGGGTTTTCCTCTAAGGTATTGATCAAAGGGAGAATTTGGCGTGCTGAGTGAGGCTACGTAATAACTCAGGGCATCTTTGATGTTGGTGGCGGTAATACCATCACTATATAGAAGGTTAAATTTTCTCTCATAGCTGGGAATGTGGGCTAAGCGAGATGCCAGAATTTGCCAGGAATCGTTGAGTTCCAATAGAGCGTCATCCAATTGCTCGTCCAGGCTTTCGAACAATCCGTTCCAATAATAGCTGTCGTTGAATTTAACGTTAAAAATAGTGGGGGTATTGACCTCCTTACTTCTGGGCTCTTCGGGGTTAAGGGGGCGTGAGGTGGTTTTGCCATCACTACCTCCTTTGCTTAAGTCGTGGCAACTGCTGCAGGATTTACGCTCGTGACGGTCCAGTTGTTTTTCATGAAACAGAGATTCTCCCAGACTAAACTTTCGCCTGTCGATGTCTATTACCGGAATGGGTTGAACAGGTTCGTTAAGCAGCAACACGTCATGGTCATGTGCTGTAGCATTCTTGTACAGGGATAACATAATAACGGATGCGCAGACAGCAACCAGTGCGCAATAGGGCAAACTGCATTGACTCAATCCATGCATTATAGTCTTGGACCGCATTCTCTGTATCCCCCGCCGAGAATGAGTTGGGAGCTGTGTTACAAGCGGCCTGAATAAAGGCCTTATCCTGTCCGGCTTCGTATTGGAATTGCTGAGCAATCTATGTAGGTATACTAATCCTTTTGGTCCCGAAATTCAAAAATCCGTTTTCAGTGAGTGTTTCTTGTTCAAAAAGGTTGTATCTCTGTTTCGACTATTGCAGTGGTCAGGAAAGCAGCAACTGCTTAGTTTTGTTAAGTTATGATTACCCTTGGATTGCCTAGCAACTGATCAGGTTAGGTAATATTACATATTCACATTTATAAGGTATTCGTTTTAGAATGAGTTGTGATGTCGGCAGGGCTGCCAAAGCAGGGAACTCCTGTGTTGTGTATCAAATGCAAGGATGTGTTTTTTCTTCTTTGTTGGATTCCGGTCGAACCCCTGTGTGACGTACGCATTTTTTGTGTAATACAGCACTATTTGTACAGCAATGGAAATGCTACGGTTTAGAATCTTTATTAGTGTGGCTGATTGGGTATTCTAAGCCGGCGCTTGGCGTTTCAAAAACAATCATAATAGGAGGATGCAAATGAAATATAAAGGAGTATTGTTAAGTTCTGTATTGTTGGGGGCTGCCATGTTTTCGTTTGGTGCGGTTGCGGGTGAGGACTGTCCGGTGGGATTGGTCAGTGGAATGACATTAGATGACGAATTTGGTCCAGGCACACAGGCACTCACCCGGTGTTTACAAAAAACGAAAAAGGTAAAAGTGGTGTACCAGATACATAACACCTGTAAAGATTCAGGGTGCACCGCACCCTACGCTCTGGGGAATATCAAAAATGCTATTAAGGACTATGAAATCACCCATGGCCTGGATAAGGACGACTATCAAATTGTGGCAATTGTGCACAGTGGTGGAACGGGTTTGGTCTTGAATAATAATGCGGCTAACCCCAACGCCATTTCGAATCCTTTTCAGAAGGCTATGGAAGATGTCATCGGTCTGGGCGTAAAAGTCTATTATTGCCAAAACACAGCGCGTAAGAAAGGCGTAAAAACAGATCAGCTCATTGAGGGTGTGGGTTATGTGACTGCAGGTGTCACCGCTATCGCCGACCTTCAATTGAAAGGGTTCGCTTACGTTCAGCCATAACAAAGCATTAGTGATGGTGATGGGGCTGCCGCCAAAGTGGCGGTCCTATCTTTAAATTCGGTGTGTCATTCCCCCATAAACCCATGGACGCTCATTAAGGTAGGGTGTGTATGCTGCCGGCAGCTGTATCCAATCTCAGATTGTGTTCGCTGGCATACGCGTAAAGTTTCTTTTTCAATTGTTCTATTTTTGTGTTTTTCAGTAAGTGCATGCCGTTTTCTACGGCTGTTAAGGCTACGAGGCGGTTTAAGTCCAGGGGTTTGTCGCACGCGATGACCCACAGGGTTTCTTTCCCGTAGGGCGGCCCAACACTAAATTCAAAACCCGCATCCGCAGCCGGGACACTGATAAACTGAGCCGCTTTGTAGAAGGTTTCTGCTTGCTGTTGGTTGGGCAGGACCAGGGTCAGGTCACCGGCAGCGTCCTCATAAATTACGTGTAAATAAGCATCTTGATGCAAACTCACTAAAAAGGCAATGGTGTCGCCTTGGCGGAAAGTTTGCCGGTCGCCCAGATGGGTGGTAACACTCAGTTTGAACTCGGCACTTGCGCCCGTGTGGCTGTTCAACACCAGAGAGATAAGCAAGATGCGCCAAAACGGTTTCATTGGGTGTCGTTTAATTTTGTTTCCGTTCAACTTGTGAGTGCTTGTGTATTCGTGTAACCCCTAATGAGGTGGCTATACATGGGGGCAAGCAAAATTAACGTAACCATAGACTGTGGTTGTAGCCGATAAAGAAACTGTTCAAGTTGTGTTTTTGAGAATCTCCGTTGTCGAACTCGTAGTGCTGTCGCTGGCGTTTGAAGCCAAAGCTCAAGCGGTTACGAGAGCTCAAGTTGACTGCGCCGCCCAGTTCAATGGCGTTGACACGGCCTTGCCCAACATCGGTTCCGTCCGTTTGCACATTAAGAGGTACACTGCCTGCGGAACCGTAAAATATAAAATGCTTGCCGACAGGGACGTAACCGGATACTCCCAAACCCAGGCCGCTGGCCTGCATTTTGACAATTGGGTCTTCGTCTGTCCATTCATTGCTAATGGACTTGAGATCAGCAAAAATCGAAATATTTTTTACCACATAATAACCCAATACCAAGTCCAGCTCGTTGTGTTTGATGTTTTCATTCGCAGTGGCGGCAATAGTTGAGCCGTTTGCTAAAATGCGTTCCGGGGATCCGGTTTTAAATTGGTGGTTACCGCCTTGTAAATTAAAGCCAAAGTAAAATTGATCCCGTTGCAACATTAGATTGAGGCCGACGTGCCCGGAACGTTGTGCAAAACTGGTGTCGCTGTTTGTATTGTTGCCTGTCCAGTTGCTTGTCGCAAGTTTGGCGCCGAACGATAGGCTGACATCGGCGGCATAAACGCTGTTGACACCGAATGCAGTGATCAAGGCTATTAGGATGAGTAGTGTTGGTTTCATTTTCATGCTGGTTTACCGCGTTGAGATTACAGGGTGGGAAGAGGTGTTACAAATCTGGGATTCAAAACTTTTTTGGGTTGGTTCGCTTTTGCGCTTGCTTTGCTGTCCGCTGAGGCATTGGTGGCAGCTGCGGTGGCGTTGTCGGCCTTGCCCTGCTCCACTTCCACCTGCACTTTCACTTTGTCTGCGGGTACGCCGTCTACTTGGAGTTTCAGTTTAATAAATATAAATTCGCCCAGTTCATCACCGGCTCCTTGAAGTACGCCGCTTTCCGGAACCTGATCGACATTGTTGGCCACGGCTTTTTGAACATTGGCAGACAGCTCTGACACCGTCAGCATAGGCTTATCGTTGTTTTTTAACTCACTTAAGAGAAAATATGTAAAGGGAGAATGGCCGGACTGTTTATAATCGTCATCAACGTACTCGGCGCCTCCTGCCGCCATGATTTGCACGCTCTTCTTTTGCGCCACTTTTTGGTAAAACAATTCCGCGTTGTTTTCGGGGGGCAATCCGCGGGTGCCGGCGCGCAGCAAGGTGCCGCTGAAGCAGGAATCGGATATGAGTAAAGAGTGTTTAGCTCGTGATGCAATGGTGGTCATTTCATCACGGATGGTTGAGTTTCTTAAGAAAGTAGTGTGGTCCAGCCCCATTGCATCCGAGGGTATCCAATAGCCTTTATTGGTTTCCAGATCCATAAAGCCATGTCCGGCATAGTAAAGCAATACATTGTCATTAGGCAGTACACGTTGGGATAATTCCTGCAGTGCCAGCAGAATGTCGCGCCTTCCGGCGTTTTCCAGCATTTTAACGTCGGTGAAACCGTAATGCTCTTCCAATAAGGTCTTGATGGTTCGGGCATCGGATACCGCCGTTTTCAATGATGGCCACTTTTTGTCGTTATAACGGTTGTTTCCTATGATTAATGCTCTATAGACACCTTGCTGTGCTTGTGGATCTACAGCAGGTGTTTTTTGCGTCATTGTGATGCCCCGGTTTTGTGCGGCCAGTGGCAAACTCAAGCAAAGGGTGAGTCCCAGGCATAACGCTTTAGCCGATTGATTCATGTGTAACCTCATTCTGTATGCTTGTTGATGACGAAGCCGCCATGGGTGTAAAAGGATTGGGCGTCCATGGTTTTTCCGGACAAAGTCCATTCATAACGGTATCCGGATACCGGTTTGTGATTGGAAAAAGTCACTTGGTTGACCTTGCTTTGTTTCTCGCCAATCAAAGTTCGTTCTTCACTTTTTACCAGTTGTAGTGTGATGTGGTAACTGTCAGCTTTAGCAACGGTAGGCCACTGCAGCACTAATGCGTTATCGCTTGCGCTTACCTGCATGGAGGCATAAGGCTTGCTGATTTTAGCGGCCTGGCCGAAAAATCCTATACCCGGTTTGGCGTGCTCCTGATAAAAGATCTTATCGCTGTCCTGATAAGTCGCAACGGTAAACGCCGTAACTTTAGCGAGTTGGGGCTCGGAATGTCCTGAGGGATTCTGCAGCGTCGGCACCAGCAGGACGGTTACAGCAATTAACGCTGTGGCTGCAAGCGCATTGGCCCACAGGGGTGGTCGAAGGCATAGAGCTTGTTTAAGTGTTTCCAATATTCCGGTACGCTGCGTGCCGGAATGTTGTTGAGGTTTAAGCGGGGTATGCGCCGCTAAAGCCCGTTTCATGGCTGTGCTATGGGATGCGTAGTGAAGGGCGGCTTTGAGTGTTGCCGGGTTTTTTTGTAACTGTTTCTGCACTTCCTCGTCGTCCAGAAGTTTGTCCACATAAGCTTCTATGCGATATGTCGCCGTGTCATCCGGTTGTAAAGAACCATCTGATAGTCTGCTGCGGATGGCGGACAAGGTGCCGGCTTGTTGGCGACACCGGGGGCATTGGGCCAAGTGTACACTTAGCTTCTGGAAGTCCGGGTGGTCGGGTTGCATGACAAATCCGCTGAGGGATTCCAAGTCCGGGTGTTGTTCCTGTTGACTGGAGTTGTGCATATCAGGTTCCTTTACCTACTATTTGCCGCTTCTGTTTGCATATGGTTTAAAAGACCCGAAAATTGATAATTTTTGAACAGAATTCACTTTAACTGGACTCCATTAATTTTTCCAATTTGGCCAAGGTTTTACGTCGAAAATAGTATAGGTGCTGGCGATTGGTCTGTTGGGGTGGTACTCCATCTTTAATACGAATATCCAGTTTTTCCAAAGCGTTCAGCACATCATTAGCATCTTGTTGGTCCATGACCATGGATTCCAGCACAAATTGTTCCGTCGGATTTAATAGCTGCCAAGCCTGGTGTAAGGCGTCGTGGTCAGCGGTTTGTTCCAGTGATGGGCTTGCATCAGCCGGTTCCATTTCAGTTTCATTACCGTCATAGTCCTGGCTTAGAGATATGGTGCTGGGTGGATTGAGCAAATGCAGACGATTTTTTTGCGTTAGGGTCACTATTATTTTGCGACAGAGGATCTCCGTATCCGCTTCACTTAAACTCAGTTTTTGTGCGATCAGGGCAATATTGTCTCCGCTGCGCAGGGCCAGGAATGCGCTGCCGGCCTGAGGACCCATGGATTGTATGTAGGTAGGAACGTGCACTTTGCGGCCGAAACGCCAGTTTTTCCAGCGTTCGTAGAACGGTAGGGAGTTGGCGATATGGTACATATAGTTGTTTAGGCTGGCGCCATTGTCACCACGGTATTGCTGTAATCTCTTGGCGTTGCTCAGGTCGTCCAGCATCCAGGCGTAGCTGGCGTTACCCCATTCACAAAGTGCGGCACCTGATGCCGGTGTGCCCCAGGGTTTGGGTAAGGTGCAGGTATAGATAAATTGATTTTCCTTGCAGAAGCGTTTGCAAAAGCGGTCCGTTTGAAAACGGATAATGGGGTCCAGGAACTGATTAACGCGGCTGCGCGCCACCGGATCACCGGCGGCGGCTTGCTGAGCCAGCAAAATCTGCTCGTCGCGGTTTGAGAGAGGTTCTTGATTACCGGTGTCCAAAACGTGGGTTCCGCCATGAATAGTGAAATTATTGGCAACTCATAGAGTCGGCACAAGTTTCTATTATAGTCGGTGTGGTAAAAGGCTCATGGATTGTATAGAAACCATCCGGATACCACTCCTTGTTCCACTTTCACTGCCAGTCCGTAGTGGTCATAGGCCAGATATTCGCCACTGGACAGATGAATCTGTCGGTTGGGAATTCCCAAAGCTTTTACCGGTCGGTCGGCGTTGTCTCCAATGGCAATTCGGTTCAGGACTTTGGAAGAACTGCTGTCCAGCCAGGCGTTGACTATCGTGGCGTCCGGTCCCACGATAAACCGACTGCCATCCTGGAAACGCAATACTCGAAATTGCTCGCCTTCTATCCACAAGTCCGTGCTTTTGGCCTGAGCCAATTTTCCGGAGCTGAGGTTGTCCCCTAAACGCAATCCTTTTATGGTTGGGGCGTGTTGCACGGGTTTTTGCTTATGGGAGGTTTGTAATTGTCCAAGAGCTAACCGGAATAACAAGCTGTTTCCTGATGATTTGGCTTGATTGGCCAGTTGATTCCAAACCTGGGTGGCTTTGTCTGCTTTATTTTGGTGTCGAGCCAGTGCGGCGTAGTTATAGTAGGCGCTAAACAACAATAAGTTAGGACTCATGCTACCGCTTGTGTGTTGAGGCTTGCCCGGGCGGTTTTGATCAGTGTATTTGAGTACGCGCTTGAATAGCTTGGTGGCTCTGGTGCTATTACCTTCTAAGGCATTGGTCATTGCAAGCAATAGATCTGTGCTACCAGAGGCTTTAAAAAGAGGTATGGTTTTGCCCTGGATAACACCCCTGGCCATATAAGTATTACCCTGTAGCAGATAGGTAATGGCTAACAAGTGGTAGCCGGCGGGATGATCCGGTTCCAATTTTATCGCTTTTTCGAAGTAGTGGATGCTTTGTCGGGCGTTTTCATCCAGTTGTTTTTTCAACTGCTGCAGAACCGCAGGGCCACCACGTTTGAGTACGGCTTGCCGGGGGGTGGCTTCCGCGTCCGTGTCCAATAACAGGGGGTAGTAAAAGTCCGGTTGTTTTAGAAATCCGTCCTGAATCATGCGTTTTTGAATTTTCAGAGCTTCTGCCAGGTAGGTTAAACCCAGTGCAGACAGCACCGCTCGGGAAGGGTACTGGCGCCCATAAGCCGTGAAGTACCTGCGGGCCTCGAGGTGGTTCGCGGCAATAAAGTTTTGTACACCCATTTCATACAGCATGGCTTGTGATGCGGCATTGTGCAATTGTGCGCCGGCCCGTAGAGCGCGCGAGTGCGCTTGTTTGCAGGCTTTTGATGCGGCGGAATCGTTATCTGAAACTATACAGGAGTTGCCCCAAATATTTTCCACCCAAGCGGTGAAAAAATCTTTTTTATCCAGAATCTGGTAAGGATCGTAACCCACGCTGGCCATTAGGATGAGGCCGTCGTGATCCGCCTGGGCCTCTTTTTGTTCAATGTCGTTCATGAGTTTGGAATCGACATTCAGTCCCCGCAGCATTTTGCGACGCAGTTCCGGGCTTTGGTTGCCAATCAGACGGAAAAATCGTTGATGCCATAAATCGTCGGCGCGTTGATGCGACAACTCATGGGATAGCACAAAGGCTAGCAAATGGCCGGCCCGCTGCTTGCCGAAACTCAAACAGGTGTTAATGGCTTCCAGGCTGAGCAAAATATTGCCATCCGCCAGTGATGCGGCCCAGGGCCCGGCGCTGGAGTCCACTACATAAAGGCTGGGCTCCAGGCGGGAACTGTCCCAGGAACGCAACAGGACGGAAAAAATATTTTGAGCATATTGTGCCAGGGAATTATTTTGTGGGTCGACCGTATGGGGTTTCCAGTAATTAATGGATTGTGTGGGGTCATCCGGTGGTGCCAGCGTTTTGCTATGAGCTGTGGGAAGGTACAGGCAAAAAACCAGCAGTAGTGAAATCGAGAACGATAAAAGCGAGCGGGCGGAAAACGGTAAAGAAGTGGCTTGGTGTGCCGGCTTTTGGTTCATGAGTGTAACCCCGTGATCAATTCATTTGCAGTGGATACACCACCTCTGCAGTTAAAGAGACTGCGAAACCTGCCGCATTTGAAAATTTTCTGCATATTTTTATCAGCACATCGAGGGGAGTCGATCTCGGGATTATTATCGTTATTATTCAATTGCTTATGGTTCCGTCTAGGTATTGGCGGCGCAGTGTGTGGGGTAGTTTTTCGATCGCATAGCGCAGCATGGTTCTGGGCATATTATGATATCGTCGGCACAAAAGGCTCTGCAGTTGATCATCGTCTCGCTTACCGATTTCCCGCAACATCCACCCCACGGCTTTATGTATTACGTCCTCGGGGTCATGTAAAAATTGCTCGGTTAATTGCAAAGTATCAGTAAATTGCCCCGCTTGTATAAATCGATAGATCGCGATGACGGCAATGCGGTGTTCCCACAGGCTTTTCGATTGAGCCAGTGTGTACAACACACGACGTTGTGTTTTAGAAAATAACAACAAATAGTCACCATCTATTTTATGCGCAGAGACATCTACCAGGTCCCAGTTGTTCACCTGCTGTCGGTGCTCCCTATATAATGCGTAAACCCTTTGTTTGTATTTTCTTATATGATAGTGCTGGATCAGTAATACTAATGCTGGAAAACGCTCCTCATGATACCTGGAGTATAGCAAGCTCTGAACCCTGTCCAGGGACAGTTGTTTGTTCTGCTTGGCAAAGCGGCGAATCTGCGGCACCGTAATACCCGGAAAACAGTCGCCATGACCGTTCTCACCCGGCGCGGTTTTAAAAAACCGTTGCTGTTGTTGGGCTTTTTCCGAGTCTTTGAGCTGACGAAATTGATGCTGAATGGTTGTTATTAAGTCAGGCATGTTCAGAGTTCCTCAGATTCTCATCAAAACGGAATTATTTCACATTTTAACGCTTAGCTTTCAAATGGAAGCCCGTTTGTCGTCTGTTCATAGCAGTAACTCAAGGATTTAATCCAAATAAAATGTCTAACTGGAGAATAGCAATGTCAAGCGTGAAAACATTTAATCCCAAACGTATCTTTAATAGAAAACTGTTGTTGCTGCCTTTAGCGGTATCCGCATTGGTGTTTTCCGGGTGCGGTACCGAGCCGAGTAGTTCCGCGGATGGTCAAGCCCAGTTTTTGCAGATGGGCTTGCCCGACAGTATGACCGGAGGCCAGGTGCAAATGGCAGTCGGTGCGCATTCGCAAGGGCAGCCATGCGCATACATAGGGGTTGGCAATGATGATCCTTTTAAGAATGGTTACAATATGAGTAAAATGCTGGTTTCTGCTGTGGCCACCTGGACCTGTATTACAGATACCTTGATTCATGTCTCGGACATTTATGAGCACGACGGTGTAGTCCATCCTACGGATAACGATCCCGCATCCGGTACTTATCGGTCCCAGGACCCAACTCATTACAGTATCACTGATGATTCAGGCACACAGGTTAGTATTCGCCTCTATTACGGTTATGATCACAGTACGCCGCCGGTTCCGGGAGTGGCTGATCCTGGTTTTTATATTTCCTGGAACACCGCGGACAGCGGTGATATCGAGGGCAAGTTGATTGTCGATGGTTTAGCGATCAACTCCGATAACCGAAAAACGGACGACCCTACCATGATGCGCTTGGATTTTAATTACACCGGTGTACAAAAACAGGCCACCATGTATTTAGCATTTGATGCTGGAAATCGTTGGGCGGATGGGTTTCGCATCGAGGTCACAAAAGATCTGACGGCTCCGGACGGACAAGTGTTTTTGGCCAGAGGTATGATAGAAATGAAACAACAGTTTCTGCCGGTAGCCGGTATTTCTGAATTACCGGTTTTGCAAATGGTATCGGTATCAAACGCATTGGGACGAGGCGCCACAGTTGCGAATTTTGAAGATGTTTCCTTGCCTTTGATGTTGAACCCGCAAACCAATAACAATCTAGGTGACTATTTGTTTTCAAAAAAAGATCAGTACTATTTTCGCGGTGACGGTTCTTGGGAATATATACAAAAGGATATTTCAACCGCCCAGTATCGAGGTAACCGCAACACACCCGTCTCAGGAGGCACGTGGTTACCCTTTGACCCGTCTTTGGATTTGATTGTGAGTGGTCTGGGGCTGGATTCGGCGTACTTTAGCGGGGCTATGTGCGGCGATATCAATTCCAGTTGTGTTGAAATGCTGAATATTGTACATCAGGCGGAGGATGGATTCGACGGTCAGGAAAAAAATCAGGGTGCTGACCCAATGGATTGGCGCAGTGCGGCTTTAGCGGAACCTATTAATTACCTGACTTCCGTTTATCCCAATGGCAGTGATTGGACCGGAGCGTTTGACTTTAGCTTTACGCCATCCGGGAACCAGTAATTTTGATGTGGTTGTACAAACAGTCCGGTGTGGTGCCGGACTGTTTGCTTTTTACGTTGTTAATTTATCGGTCGAAAATACAATAAGCCAACAAGGCCGTCGGTGGCGGCCACGACCATTTCCGTGTTGGTTTTGTGAACCACTGAGCCCGGTGTGTGTGAATGTGTTTGTGTCCAGACTTTTAGGGAATAAACCATCCAGTCTTGTTGGGCAAACTGAGCGAAACAGCCGTGTTTGCCGAAGGCGCGGGCGATGCGGTCCAGTTCATCCACGCTTTTATTCCAGTCCAGTGTGCGTTGCTCCTTTGAGGGTATGGGCCAACAGGGCTCCAGGATTTGTTTCTGCGCCTGTTCCCAGTATTGCTCCAGGTTTTTCAATGTCCGAATCAACAGTGTCTGCGCCGTTAACTGGCATTTTACATTTAATGATTCCAGTAATTCGTTTGCGTCAACGGCAAAACTTTGTTGCTGCAAAATGTCACCGGCATCCCATTCATTGGTAAGTTTGTGGATGGAAACTCCATTGACTTGATGTTGGTCCAGGATGATCCAGGGTAGCGGCCATACTCCGCGGCCAACAGGCAGTAAAGTCGGGTGCACGTTAATGCCCCGTATACCGCTGTTACTTAGTTCGGGAACCTTGTAGTGGTAGGCGGCCGTGATGATGACGTCGACGTTGCAACTATGCAATTCCCGGATGTGTTGGCTATTGATGGGTTCCAGTGTGTAGGGGACACTATGTTTGCGACAGGTTTCAAGTACGTATTGGTTGCTGGTCCCGTCGCTGTCACCATCGACACTGAATACTTTGTATATGTCATATTCCTGAGTGAGTAGGCTATCCAGGCAATTATGAAAAAAATCATAGCCGCAATATGCTATTTTCAACATGATGTAATTACCTAAGGGTAAACCCTTGGTCGCGGTTTGGAGTAATGCGTGTGGTTTTCATCGGCGTAAATTATTCCGTCAAGCATCTGAGATATTGTGTGTCATTTAACCTGGTTTTGCAAAATCGGCCACTTTTTTGTAAAAAAAGCTGACATTCACGTATATGTGCACGCCATTGGATCTTATTGTTCCGCTGGTTTAGCAAATCAAGTCGGTCTACTTAGACGCATTAAAAACACTATATATACTGGATCATATAGGGTTAACCCGTGTTGACACCATACGGGAGACATGTTTTATTGTTTCGCTGGAAGAAAAGTGGCTTTAGGGAAGAGGCGCAATTCAGGTTTAGTCTCAAACACAACAGAGGAAACCTGAGCAGATGGGACGCGGTTGTTTTGAACCCGATTTATGATTTACGAAGAAAATCGGTGATTGCCGGAGATTAATCTGCCGGTAATTGGATTATTAACTAAGAAGATACGGAGTACTAAATGGGGAAATCTAACAAGAGGCAAAGACTGCTTCTGTCCGCTCTTATCAGCAGTGCCCTGGCAGCATCCAGTGCACCTCTGTTAGCGGATGATGAAGCAAAAATTACCTTTATCCATTCCGGCGACTTTCATGGTGACTACCATCCACATACTAACGGCCGTGGCGATGCTGCCGGTTCGTTGGAAGGCGGTATCGCACGTGGCGCCACAGTAATCAAGCGCATTCGTCGTCATAATGAAAACGTCATTCACGTACACACCGGCGACACCATTCACGGCAGTGGTGAAGCATCCATTACCAAAGGCATGGCAATGATCCGCTTGGTGGATCAATTGGGTATCGACGTATCCACTCCCGGAAACTGGGAGTTCGCTTATACGCCTTATCGCTATATGCAGTTTTTTGGAGTTCACAATGATGCCGGTGCAAACCGGGATATCATTGATAACGCCTCTTATAACTTCTCCGCTAAGAAAGCCGTAAAATATACTGCAGATGAAATTGGCGACGTTCCCAGCTTTGGTGCACCGTTCCGAGAAGTCAAATACGTAGCCAGCTATAACGCTGATGGTACGCCCAATATGGCCACAGGCTATAATCGTTGGGGTATGGTCGCGTCCAACGTTTATGAAAACGGCAGTTGGGCTTTGGATCATGGCGTGGTCAGTCGCGGCACCGGAATGAATTTGACACCTCCTTATCGTATTATCGAAAGAGACGGCATCAAGATCGGTTTTATCGGTTGTACCACTAATCGTGGACCTCAAGTGGTTAGCTCCACCATTACCACCGGTGTGAGTTATTCCAACTGCAAAGGCGGCATTAAGTTCCCGCAAAACCGCCCCATCGACTGGGACGATCAGGCCATTTCTCACGGCCCGTGGATTGTTGACGACACACACCCCAAAGGCGGCTACTGGCGTCCGGGTAATAAAGTGACCGGCAATCCGGCCGATGCCAGTGTGCAAGCGGGTAACCGTGTTGTCTCTGCTGATCCCTGGACCAAACGACCGCAAAACGACGGTACTGCCGGTTACAAAGTCAAAAACGAAATCGTGAAGTGGACCAATCACCTGCGCAATGTTGAAGGTGTGGACCTGGTAGCGGTGATGTCCGAAGCCGGTATTGCGGAAAACATTTTCGCTGCGGAAAACCTCAAAGGCATGGATAACGGTCCGGATATTTATTTCTCCTCCGACATGCATGAGGAAACCAACTTTCCGGTTGTTGTGACGGATCCTCGCGGCAAAAAAGTTATCATCATTGAAAACAGTGAAGATATTGCCCAAATCAGCCAGCTGGATGTGGAAGTGGAAAACGGCCGCATCGTCGAATGGGAATTTACCGGTCATGACGTCAACGAAAGTGTGCGTCCGGACCGCCGCCTGCGTCATATGGCAGCCCAGATCGATGAGGAGATTGCGGACAGTATCGCTGCCGGTACTGCGGTTAACCCCTATAACGGTCACGTCATTACCGCGCAGTTGACCGATGTTGTGGGTCAAACGGACGGTATTGTTCTGGAACGTAATCGTTTCACCACGGAATTTGACCCGGCTAACAATGTCATGCCGGCGGTTATCGAAGGTACCGGGCACGATTTGGTGACCGATATGTTCCGTAAAATGACCGGTGCCGATGTAGGCGGTATTCGCGGATTCCGCTATACCAACAGTGTTTTGGACGGTGATGACATCACTTACAAATCTCTGTACCACTTCTTCCCCATTGGGGCTCAAGTGGCCGTGGGCAGCATTCCGACGACACCTACCGCTGAAACCGGCGGCAGCTTCCTGTCGCCCAGCGATCCCAACAAGTTCAGCAACGCAGGCAACGTGAATCCGGCGCAATTTGTGGCTTTCCCACGCAGCTTGCAGCAGGAAATGGAGCTGGCCGGTAACAGTACTATGAATCCCAACGTGCCTGCCTGGGGCGGTGGCTGGTTCTGGAACTATTCCGGGGTGAAATTTGATTTTCAACCCACCGGTGGTAACTTCGACAAATGGGGTACCAAACCCAATGCTCGTGTCAGCAATCTGGTGCTGTACGACAATGCGGATCCGTCCAAAAACGGTCCCATTGATGAGTCTAAGGGAGCCACAATCAAGTACGCATCCTACTACTACCATGAAGACTACAATCGTATTAACCGCAACCAGCTGGTTCCTGGTGGTAAATGTGGTCCCACCAAGAAACTTACCCCGGCTTGTGTTAATGCCAAGGGTGATATCTTGATTCTGGCCAAAGAAACCGCAACGGGTGACTATGTCTTGGTAGACAACCTGGAATACGATGCCGGTGTTAATCAGCACAACTCCACGGGTGATGGCTCTTTGACGGTATTGGATGCGGTTGAAGCCTTAGGTCGTTACATTAGCGATGCTTCCATTGATGTGTATGTATGGAATGGCGGTGCTAAAGTGGCGGCGGCTCATTCTCCGGTTGCCGGTTTGGGTGGTACTTTTAGCGGGCTGGAATTCCCGCGGGTGAACTTGGTGAAAATGGACGGAACCGACGGTAACGATCTGACCGATTGTTCCATTGAGTTCGGTTCTCCCTGTATCCAGCCGTTCCGCGGTGCAGAAGCGGCCTTCGGTGTTACCGTGCCGATTCCTGCAGGATATATTAAAGGAACCGCAGATGCGCCGGCATTGGAAGCGGAGTACGACAACTAACCCCTGACTTAGAGTCAATAGCTGCATGACTTAAAGTCCATAACAATAAAGAAGTTGTATCGTTATTCACCCGTCACCTGCTTGCAGGTTGACGGGTTTTTTGTGTGATTTGGTTTGATCTGCGTGCCTATCATGGCATGACAATGTGCGGTGCTTAATTTAGTATTGGCAGGGTTTGGCAGTTGATGTAACAGATTTAGAGTATGTGGATAATGAAAACAGTGAATCAAATGAATAATGGTGGGTGTAACGTGTGGGGGTTGGTGTGGAGCGGGGTGTGGAGCGGGGTGTGGAGCGGGGTGTGGAGGTCAGTGCCGGTCATCTTGGTTTTAGCGCTTGTTATGTTAGTCTTAGCTTGTGCGCCGCAGCTGCAATTCGGCACGGACTCGGTGCATACTGAGGGCCATGATAATGAAAACCATAACCATAATGGCCATCAGCAAACCCGTGGCCAACAAACCCATGATAGCCTTGACGCCCACCACGATCACATGGACAGGGGGCAATTTGACCCGCTGCAATACACCAGCCGGGCGAAAGCCGTCACATTAACTACCGAGGAAGGTAACTACAGGCTTAGCTTGTTCAGCAATGAAGCGCCCATCCCCGTAAATAAATTGCACAGCTGGACGGTCCATGTGGAGGACCTGCAGGGTAACCCTTTGGAAACGGGTAAGTTGTACGCTAATGGCGGCATGCCGCAACACAATCACGGTTATCCCACACGTTTGAGTGTTAAAAAGTACTTAGGCAGTGGAGACTATGAAGTGGAAGGGGTCCGCTTCGATATGTATGGTCATTGGGAAATGAGCCTGAGCGTACAGGTAGGTTTACAAACGGAATTTGTGCTGTTTAAAGTGAATTTGCAACCGCCGCTTCCCGAACAGACTAAAAATACCCACTGGAGCGATGCAGAGCTGGCGGTATTACAAAGCTTTTGGATCGGTAATTTGGCCCAATCACCCAATCCGGGCAACCGGGTAGCCGATGATGTCAACGCGGTCGCATTGGGCCATAAGTTGTTTTTTGATACCCGTTTCAGTGCCAACGGCCAAGTGGCTTGCGCTAATTGCCATCAACCGCAGCGATACTTCACGGATGGTTTGAAAGTGGCGCGCGGTTTGGGTGAGGTTGAACGTAATGCGCCAACTATTGTGGGGGCAAGTCATAATATCTGGTTTTTTCACGACGGTCGTGCCGATAGTATGTGGTCTCAGGCCTTGGGTCCTTTGGAAGACCGGCAGGAGCATGGCGGTAGTCGCACTCAATATGCCCACTTGGTTTACAACGATCCCGCCTATAAAGCTCAATATGAACAATTGTTTGGTCCTATGCCTGATTTGTCGGATCGCAATCGATTTCCACTGCGAGCCGGGCCGGTGAAGGATCCGGTCTTGCTGGGTGCCTGGCTGCAAATGAGCGAAGCGGATCAGCAAGCAGTGACTCGGGTGTTTGTCAATTTGGCCAAAGCGGTAGAGGCTTATGAGCGGCGATTGCAGCCGGGAATCTCACTTTTTGATCGGTATGTAGAGGCGGCATTGAAAAATGATACGGAAACTATGCAGCGCCTTCTGTCCAAGGATGAAGTCGCGGGATTACGTTTGTTTATCTCTAAGGCCAATTGCAGTATCTGTCACAACGGGCCTTTATTCACTGATCATGGCTTTCATAATATTGCGGTACCTCCCATGTCAAGCAAGCGCTACGATTGGGGGCGATACAAGGCCACTGCCAAAGTACGAAGCAGCGAGTTCAATTGTCGCGGTCCGTATAGTGATCAGAAAGATAAACATTGTCCGGAGTTGGAGTACATTATTTATCACAAAGAGGAAACCGCCGCGTCATTCAAAACACCGGGCTTACGCAATGTTTCCAAAACCGCGCCCTATATGCATGCCGGTCAATACACAGAACTTGCCGACGTTATGCGGCATTACGCCAAACCGCCATCCACCAAAGTGGGTATGAGCGATCTATTACCGGTGGAATTAAGTGAAAAGGAACAAGGTCAGTTGCAAGCTTTCTTGCGTACTTTGGATAGCGAGATTAATGCACCTGCCGAGTTGTTGCGTGCTCCGTGATAGAGGAGCGCTGGAATCACCGGACTTATTCAAAAATCAAAAATACCTGGCGCGGGCTTGCTTTGATATGCCGGCGGGTGGTCGATGCGTTGCTGCATCTCCGTCTGGTTGGCGAACTCCTGCAGTTTAAACGCCAAGTATTCGCCGCGTTCCATTTCATATAGTTGTTGTTTGTATTTTTCGGTGAAATCAAACCATTGATTCAGGCTTGCCTTGAATCGCTCCTCTTCCGGGAGATTTAGTGTGCCGAAATAGGATTGCAGGGCTAAAAAATAGCGCATCGCATTTCGTTCGACCACGCCTCGCATGCCGCCGGTGAATTTTGGGGGACCGTTGTCCTTATCATCGTCGTTGTTTATGCTGAATCCTACCTTATTGCGCCCAAAGGTGGCCAAGTAGGAGTTGAGTACAAACATGGCCAAGTTTCCGTATTGCACCGAATAGGATAAATGAATAAAACACCTGTTGGTGGCAGTACCTTGTTCCGGCGGCAGGGGAATGATTTGGGCGTGAAGTTTATAGTCGGATGTGCCGTAGGGGCCAAAATCTGAGCTCAGTAAAATGTGGGTGTAGTCGTGGCTGTGTTGTATGACCTGGAAAGCGTACTCCAGGACCAGCGACTCTTCCAGGTTCTGGTAAGTTTTGTATCCCAGGTAAGTACGAATGGCATTTTTGTCACGCGGCTTTACGCAGCCTTTGATATTAATATGCAATATCATGGCGCGGCACCACCTGCCCGGTTGCAATAGTTCCTGTGTAAGCGTTTGATAGTCGTATGGCAATATTGCGTAGATCTCACCGAAGGCGGATTTTTCGTGAGTATTGGATTGCAGGTAAAGTGGGGCATCGTAGGGGTTTTTTTCCAACTGTGGTGTTAAATCCATAAACATTTGCTGCAGCTGTTGCTTTCCGGGGGGGGTGGTGATGGAAGCTGCGATACTGGCGTTGACAGAGCTGCAGCTGAAAAAGTAAACAAACAGGCTCCAGTGCAACGTGTGCTTAACCAATCGAAGGTGTGTCAACATTGAGGCCTCTATTTGACTGCAAACAGTAATTGCCGAATATGAATTAGTTGCTGGTCAGTTGTTCCAGCTCTACCAAGCGTAATTTGGCTTCCAAAAAACTGTCACCGCATACGTCACGGTAAGGTAAAAAGTCGTGACACACTTTAGGGCGGTTGGGCTGATCAAAAATGAGGCATTGTTTCTTCGGCCCCAGTTGAGGGCAAGGTACATTTGCCGGTTTACCCTGTTCCATGCCGGGAATAGGACTGCTGATTGATGGGTAAATACAACAGGCGCCACAATGGGGGCGGCAGCTGATCGTGTCGGATTTCGTCATCGGGCGCTGTTCACCACAGCCGCAAATCCTACGGCTTTCAAGGCCTGGCAGGCGGCTTGCGGGTCAATATCTCCGAAAATAAGCGCTTGGCCTTGAGCCAAGTCAAATTCGGCCTTCTCGAAGCCGGGGAGGTTTTCCAATGCTTTGGTGGCATTGGCGATGCAGCCACCGCATTTCATGCCTTCAACGTGAAGGCGGGTTTCAACTGTCATAGCGATTCCTTAATATGGTAAAGCCTTATTTGTAAAAAATGTGCTTGCCAATTTTAGCGACTTTCACTTTATTGCGTGCCCACCGCGGTTTTACGTAGTCGGCATGGTAAAACAGGGCATCTTTGACTTTATTTGCAGGTACTTCTTCCCGGTACACCTCTCGTGCGATTCGCACGGCCTCAATCCAGGCTTGTGACTCCTCAGGAATATCAGTGACTTTGTCGTTGGTCCAGGAAAAAGCGCTGATATAACGTTGGCGGCGTTTACTCCATTGTTTGTAATAGACCACACGGCACACGTCATTGGGATGATGCTTGGAGTCCACTCGGTTCATTGTCACCTTGGCTACAGCATACTTTCCCGGCTTGGGTTCTCCCCGGGCTTCGTGATACACGTTCATGGCCAGGCAGCGAATATCACGCATTTCATATTGGTCTTTTAATACCATATAGGTTGTGAATCCGGTGGTTGACAAGAACAAACCGCCGGCGATAAGTAATACTTGATTCGTTGTGCCAAAACCTTGCCACCAGTAACGCAGATTGACCATGGTGTAACTGCAGTATATGCGCTCATAAATACTGGTTATGGCGCCAAAAAACAGGCTGAAAGGTTTGAAAATAATACTCAACATGTGTTTTTTCGTAGGGATGAAACTACGCCCCTTATGTAACTCATTGAAAATATAATGGTAATTCTTTGAATACCCTGAGTCTCAATCACTAATATGACAACCCACTGCAATATAAATTCCTATTTTATTGTAGAACATGGATGCCCGCTATGGTTTTGTGATTTGCCACGGATTTGTGAGAAATGCAAATCGAGTGGGTCGGGTCACTCTGGCCTTACGTGTTACAAAGTGTTACAAAAAGGATAGTCATAGTAAATAATCACAGTAGCACCCGGGTTGGGAATTCTACATAATGCAGTTATATTTTCTTTTCGGGCGTGTTAATAGTTACTTTTTTTACAGCTAAGGAGAGTTGAGTGTTGCGGAGCTTGTTAAGCATGGGCTGTCTTGGTCCCTACGGGATTTATGGCGCCATTTTTATGGTGCTTACGAGTGCATCGGTGCAGGCACAAACTGCAGGGGAGGGGGCGGGAAGCTCGGTTATCGTTCCCGTTGATGTCGGCCCGGATAAAGACAAAGAGCCGGCGGAACATCCGGACAACTACAAGTCCCCGGTAAACCGAATTTTAGGGGTGGACCGCCGTCGGGATCAGTATGGTAAGGACTTTGGCTATTTTGTTTATCCTATCGCCGGAGATATTCCCGGCTTAGGGCAGGCGGCAGGCTTAGGGGCCACCTTGATGAATATGGGCGGGTCGGATATGGATTTTACCGGGTTTAAGGTCGATGGAGACTTCAGTGCTTCAGGTGCGACCTTATTGGACATCAATCTGATTCCGCAGCGATTGATCTTTGATTTTGGCTACTACGATTATGATGTGGCTCCGGTGGACTATGCTCGTGGTCTGGATTCTGATAAGGATGATTATTTGTTGCCGAAAGTAAAGGGTTATTACTGGTTGGGGCAAATGACACTTACCTTCATGCAACGAAAAGTCGAGGCCTTTTATCGGCTGGGCTTGGGTAAAAGCCAGCTGCTGGAAATTCGCGAAAAAGACGGCAGCCTGTATCCGATTGGAGATACCTCCGAGAAAAATGCACGTGGAGATACTTTAGGCGTCAGTTTTGACAACACCGATGACCGCCTGGACCCGCGCACGGGTGTTCGGGCGGAAATCGCCCGCAAGGGATTTAATAACGAGGATCCTTTAGTCAGTGATTTCTATATTATGGATTACAATCTCACTGCTTATGTGCCCATGCGTCGCTGGGATACCCTGGCGTTTAATTTATTTCGATCCGATGCCCATGTCACTCGTCAAGCGTCGACGGACGAAGCGTACCTAAAGTCGCAATTCGGATTCAACTGTGCCCCGGCAGATCAAGCTTGTCTCCAGGTTGAGCAGGAGTTTGTCGACCGGCGCATTCAGTTCAATCAATATGGGGTTGCCAGCAGTCTTGGTGGAACTCAAAGACTGCGTTCCTTTGCCAACGGCCGCTATACGGCGGGGCATTCTTTGTTTTATGGTTTGGAATACCGTTGGAATTTAACCGATGAGCGGGTACCGTTTGACATATTCATTGCCCGTGGGGTACGCACCGGTTTTCAGCTGGCATTTTTTGCTGAGCAGGGCAGTGTGGCGGAAAATACCTCGGATTTATGGCGACAGCGCAGAACCAGCTATGGCGTTGGATTTCGCCTGGTGTTATCCGGCATCATTATTCGGGCCGATTATGCCACCGGTGATGAGGGGGATGAGTTTGTGTTGTTTATAAACTATCCATGGAGTTTGTTTTCTGTGGACAGTTCCGGCTGAGCGTATGACGATCGGTTGTGCGGGAACCTCTGTGAGCGCGGGGTTTAAGTTGCTGTGGTCTTAGTGATACCACAGCGGCTGCATTTCTTCAGGGTGATCAATTTTCCTTGTTTTACATCAAATTGTTTTTCCTGGACGATTTCCCATTTGTGAAACCCGCTTTTGCACAGGTCTTTACCTTTATGGATGTCCTTGAGTCGTTTTTTTTTAAACTTGATTACCTGCGCCATTGGTCTAGCCCGTTTGTATGAATGTCATTAGCCTGTTTATCTAATTGATTATAAAGTATCAATGAACCACTATAATGAGAACAAGCGCCGATGGTTTGGTTGTTGTGTGCAATGTTAAAGCCTGTCCCATTCTTTATAACAGACTGACATCCGTAAGCTCAATAGAAGAAGGTTGTATAATAATGAACCAGGACCATTCCAAACACACTCCGCAGCTCGAAGTCGGGTTGCACGGTTGGGATCATGCCCACTGGTGTGGTGGCTTTTATCCGGAGGATATGCCAAAGGAATGGCGGTTTTCGTATTACAGTAATGAATTTCGATCGGTGTTGCTACCCTGGTCGTTCTTATCCCAGGCCAGTCCGGAAACGGTTCAGGAGTGGTTGGATGACAGTGATGAATCTTTTGAGTTTTACGCAGAAGCGCCGCAAGCACCGCAGTGGGGAGCTTTTTTGTATTTGGCAGCCGAATTACGCCCCCAGTTAGCAGGCGTGGTATTGCCGCAGAGCAGCAACGGATTGGATGTGAGTGATAGTTTGGGAGCGGATGTTGTCTTATACCAGCGGGTCTCATCTGATGGCCTTGAATCGCAAAACGCTTTGCAAAAACTACCACAATACACATATGGCTGCTATTGTTACCATGATTCTTTGCAAGGAAACGTGTGTCGCACAGATAAGGTGTTGGTGAATGTCAAGGACAGTCGTATTACGGAGCCCAGGGATGTTCGCGTAATTGTGGATGCTTGTTTGGCGCTGCCGGCCGATAGGGTGGTTTTGATTTTTTCCGGTGAAGCGCCGAGTTTAAATGCGGCTCGCCATGCGCAAGTGATATATGAGTTAAGTGCGAGCTGATGACGATTGAATTTTAGAAATAATCTTGTGAGAGCCTGAAGCGAGGACGTAAGAGAATACTATGATTGCCGAACAACTTGATAACAGTGTTAAACCCGGCGTGGAAGGCGAGACCTTAGTGAAAATCAGAGGGCTGTCTTATTATCGGGGCAGCAGAGCCATATTCAATGGCGTGGATATGGATATCGTCAGAGGTAAAATCACAGCCATTATGGGGCCTAGCGGAACAGGGAAAACCACCTTATTGCGATTGATGGGAGGGCAGCTCAAACCGTCCCAAGGAACCGTAGCGGTGGAAGGGGCTGATGTGGCGAAGCTAAAATACACGCAATTGTATGCCTTGAGAAAACGCATGGGGATGTTGTTTCAAAACGGCGCTTTGTTTACAGATATTAACGTATTTGACAATGTGGCATTTCCTTTGCGCGAACATACCAATTTACCGGACTCCATGATCCGGGATCTGGTTTTAATGAAGCTGGAAGCGGTGGGGTTGCGCGGAGCCAATCAGTTAATGCCTAGCGAATTGTCTGGCGGTATGGCCAGGCGGGTTGCCCTGGCCAGGGCAATTGCACTGGATCCCATGATGATCATGTACGACGAACCCTTTACCGGGCAGGATCCCATCTCCATGGGGGTATTGGTTCGGTTATTGAAAACCCTGAATGATGCTCTGCACCTGACGAGCGTGTTGGTATCACACGATGTGAAGGAAAGCCTTTCTATTGCAGATTATGTCTATGTGATATCAGAGGGTAAGGTGGTGGAGCACGGCACTCCGGATACCTTGCGACAATCTCAATCTGAATGGGTACAACAGTTCCTGGAGGGTTTGAGTGACGGCCCGGTGCCTTTTCACTTTCCGGCGGCTGACATAGAAACTGACTTATTGAAGGAGGGGCGCTCGTGATTGGTATGCTACAAAACCTGGGCGCGGGCGCTCTGGGCATTTTTGAACGCTTAGGACGGGGTAATCTGTTTTTACTGAATGTCCTAATGGGCATCCCCGGGCTGTTGTTGCGATTTGGTTTGGTTGTGGCACAACTGTATGCTACGGGCGTTCTGTCGCTGTTGATTATCGGCGTGGCGGGACTGTTTGTCGGAATGGTGTTGGGTCTGCAGGGCTACAACACTCTGGTGACTTACGGCGCTTCCGAGTCGCTGGGTATTTTTGTGGCCTTAACGCTGGTGCGGGAGTTAGGGCCGGTGGTTTCTGCTCTATTATTTGCGGGGCGTGCCGGATCTGCCTTAACCGCGGAAATCGGCTTAATGAAAGCCACCGAACAGCTCTCCGCTATGGAAATGATGGCGGTGGATCCATTGCATCGAGTGATAGCCCCCCGGTTTCTTGCCGGTATGATTGCAACTCCCTTATTGGCTGCCTTATTCAGCGCCGTGGGTGTGATGGGTGGTTACTTTGTGGGAGTGGGTTTGCTGGGGGTGGATGAAGGTACCTTTTGGTCGCAAATGCAAGACAGCGTGGATCTTTACGATGATGTTATGAACGGCGTGATCAAAAGTGTGGTATTTGGGTTCGTGGTAACGTGGATCGCTGTCTTTGAAGGGTATGATGCTGTACCCACTTCGGAAGGCGTCAGTCGTGCTACAACCAGAACCGTGGTGCACGGATCATTGGCGGTATTGGGTTTGGATTTTGTATTGACTGCATTAATGTTTGGAGACAATTAAATGGAACAATCGAAGACGGTGCAAGTGTGGGTTGGGGTGTTTGTGGCCATTGGCATTGCCTCCTTGTTTATGCTTGCTATGAAAGTGAGCAACATCAGCGCACTGGCTGAAACAGAAGGCTATGAGTTGAAGCTGAAGTTTGAAAATATTGGCGGACTAAAAGTGCGTTCGCCGGTGACCATGGCCGGTGTGGTGGTGGGGCGAGTTGCCGGGATCGGTTTTGATCGAGAGTCGTATGAAGCCGTGGTAACCGTTAGAGTAGAGCAAAAATACGACAATATTCCCGACGATACCAGCGCCAGTATTTATACCGCCGGTTTGTTGGGTGAGCAATATATTGGGCTGGAGCCTGGTGGCTCTGAAACCTACTTGAAACCGGGTGATACCTTTAAGCTGACCCAGTCGGCTGTGGTGTTGGAAAAGCTCATCGGTCAGTTTTTAGTGAATAAAGCTGACGAATAGTTTGCAGGATTGGATTTACCACATAGGGTTTACTATATCAGGGTAACAATGGGCGTTAGATGCAGTAAAGGCACAAAGTATGATCGAGTTTGGTAATGACAATATACAACAAAGCGCGCGACCTGGGTTGTTTGGTTTAGGGTCCTTGGGTTTAGGATCCTTGGGTTTAGGGTGCTTAAGTGCGGGGTTTCTGCTGTGCGGCTTAAATACTCCGCTGCAAGCAGAGGAAATGGTGTTGTCCTTGGAACAGGCAGTGGAAAAAGCGCTGGCTCATGATCCACGCATTGGCGAGAAACAAAAACTGGTTGGTGCGGCAGAGGGCTTGGTGTTGGAAGCAGAAGGTTCTGCGGACTGGATCTATGATGTCAATGCATTTGTGGCTTTGGCGCCGTCCATTCGTGGAGACTTTTACGACAGCAGCGGCCAATACAATCGCGATTCTTTGGATATGACCGGTGTGGGGCCCTGGTTCAATGTGGATTTTACGGCAGTAAAACCTTTGTATACCTACGGCAAGATAGAAAACTACTCCCGCGCCGCAAGAGAAAATGTCAAAATTAAAAAAGGGGATGTAAACCTGGCGCGCGCCAATACCTATTTGGATGTTACCCGGGCTTACTACGGGTACTTAACCGCAAGGGATGTTGCTCTTCTGGTGGAAGATGCCTTGGGTAAACTCGATGGAGCCATTACTTTGGTAGACGAGTGGGTGGAAACCGGTAAAGCAAAACAATCCGATAAGTTCGCGTTGGAAACCGGGGTGGCCATCGCCAACCGATTTCTTGCTGAAGCCCGGGGCACGGAGCAGGTGGCCATGGCGGGGTTGAAATACCTGGTGGGCGCAAAAAGCGAAGATACGTTGCGTTTAGCCGACACGCAGTTGAAACCCGTTGTGATGCCGGATAAGACTTTGCCGGAGCTGCAATTGGCGGCATTGAAGAACCGCCCGGAAATGTCGCAGGTGGAGGCCGGTTTGAGCGCTCGCCGGGCGCTATTGGATGCGAAAAACTCTGAATTCTATCCGAATATTTACGGCGGTTTGGCCGGTGGCTTTGCTTATTCACCGGATCGGGTCAGTACCGAAGAGGTGGCTGTGTATGATCCGTTTAATAAAGCAGGGGCAACCCCCGTTTTAGGGGTGAAGTGGGATTTATCCAGTGGAGCCCAAAAGGGCAAAGTGGCGCAGGCCCAAGCGGAGTTGGACGCGGTGTTGGAGCTCAAATCCATTGCTTTGCAGGGTATCCCGTTCCAGGTGGCGGAGCGGTTTCATACCGTCAGTGCCAATGACAAAATGGTAAAAGAATTATATAAAGCGGCCCGTTCCGGGCGGCGCTGGATGATCAGTACCTATGCTGATTTTGAAGCGGGTATTGAAGAGGCGGATAAAGTGATTACCGCCTTGCAGGCTTATGTATTGGCCCACAGTGAATATTTGCAGGTCGTGAACGATTACAATGTCAATGTAGCGCGGCTAAAAGTGGTTACAGGAGAAATTCAATGAAAGTGATAAATGTGATTTTATGTTTGGGTTTAGTCTCATTTTTACCCGCACGCCTATTGGCGGCTGACCATCCGGCGCAGACCTTGGTGGTCAATACCACAAAGCTGGTTATGGAAAAACTCAGAGCAGAAGAAGAAATTGTAAAAAAAGATAGCGCTCGTCTGATGAAAATTGTCGACGAAAATGTATTACCCAATTTTGACTTTCACAAAATGTCCAGTTGGGTTCTGGGTAAGTATTGGCGCAAGGCGAGTAAAAAGCAGAAAGCGCAGTTCACAGATGAATTTAAAACCTTATTGGTTCGAACCTACAGTAAAGCTTTGTTGGATGCTATCGACAAAGAAATAAAATTTTTACCCATGCGTTCCAAGAAGAAAGACGCCAAAGAGGTGACGGTACGCACGGAAGTGGATCAGAAGGGCGGGTTTCCTATTCCCATTGATTACAAACTTTACGAGAAAGAGGGTAAATGGCTGGTATACGATGTGGTAATCGATGCTTTAAGTTTGGTGTCCAATTATCGCACCAGTTTTTCCAAAACCGTGCGAGAGTCGGGTATTGATCATTTGATTAAAACGCTGGCTGAACGTAACGCAGATGAAGGAAAGACAAAATCATGAGTGCAAACGGCAATGCGACTGGAAGCATCACCAGGCAAACTGATGATACCTATTTGCTGCAGGGGGTGTTGAGTTTTGACAGTGCCGCTGCTTTGGCTCGACAGGGTAATGAGTTGTTTAAAAGTGCCGGAGCTACGGTATCGGTGGACTTAAGTGGCGTGGACCGCAGTGACAGCGCCGGTTTGGCGCTGCTGCTGGAGTGGATGCGTGCAGCCCGTAAACGCAATCAGACCCTGGTATTCAGTCACGTGCCCCGGCAGATTCAGGATATTGCGGCGGTTAGTGGGGTTAAGTCGCTGCTGAACGCCGAATCAATCTAAAACACTCTTGCGTCACGATAATCGCTCATTTTGGCTTGAAGCAAAAGTGCGCTAAAATGTTCACTTTTGGAGGCGGTTTAGCCACATGGAAAATGAGGAAGTCAAACGTCTGATAGAAGCAGGCATCGCCGATGCGCAAGTCACTGTGAACGGTGACGGCAGCCACTACGAAGCTATCGTTGTGGGCGCCGTCTTTGCTGGTAAGTCACTGCTTGAAAAGCAGAAAATGGTCTACGCGACGCTAAATGCGGAAATCACCAGCGGTCGAATTCATGCCCTGAGCATAAAAGCCTACAGCCCTGAGGAGTGGGAAAAAGCGCAAAAATTCCAGGTGGGTGGTGCATAGCCGCCCGGGGTATAGCGATTTTAGCGTTTCATTGAGAACAAGGTCTCAGTTCCCCCGCTTCTTAATTTCCACAAAACCCGGATAATTTGGTATATTGCCAGAGGTTTTTAACCAGGTCCTTAACCTTGGTGACAATCGCCAAAACTATGGCCGCACCAGCCACCCGTATCAAACAGGTGGCTTTTATTTTTCAGCAGGCTTTTGCCATGGAAGGCATTATGCCTTGGAGGCCATGGATGGCCGAGAGAGGCTCAGTAAATAAAATGGACAAATTAATAATAAGCGGTGGCGCAAAAATTCAAGGAGAAGTCAGAATCTCCGGCGCCAAGAATGCAGCCTTGCCCATATTGGCCGCCACACTATTGGCTGAAGGCCGGATGATGGTGGGTAATGTGCCCCACTTGCAGGATGTCACCACAACCATGGAGCTGTTGGGTGCCATGGGTGTGCACCTGGTGATCGATGAAAAGCTCAATATCGAAACCGATGTATCAACGATAAACAGCTTTTCAGCTCCCTATGAACTGGTCAAAACCATGCGCGCTTCAATTCTGGTGCTGGGGCCCTTGTTAAGTCGTTTTGGCCGGGCAGAAGTTTCCTTGCCCGGCGGTTGTGCCATCGGCTCTCGGCCCGTGAATTTGCATGTTCAGGGTTTGCAGGCCATGGGCGCTGATATTGTTATTGAAAATGGTTACATCAAAGCCAAAGCAAAGCGTTTGCACGGTGCCAAACTGGTGATGGATATTGTTACCGTCACAGGAACCGAAAATCTGATGATGGCAGCTGCTTTGGCGAAAGGGACAACGGTTATCGAAAACGCTGCACGCGAACCGGAAGTGGTGGATTTAGCCAATTGCCTCATTAAAATGGGCGCGATCATCGACGGTGCGGGTACCGATACCATTACAATCGAAGGGGTCGACCAACTCAATGGTGTGCAGTATTCCGTATTGCCCGATCGCATTGAGACGGGTACTTATTTGGTGGCAGCAGCCATCTCGGGCGGTTCGGTCAAAGTGAAGCATACCTATCCGGACATGCTGGACGCGGTTTTGTTAAAGCTTAAGGAGGCGGGGGCTCACATTGAAACCGGTCCGGACTGGATTAGTTTGGACATGAAAGGGCAACGGCCCCGCTGTGTGGACATACATACCGCGCCTTACCCCGCATTTCCCACCGATATGCAAGCACAATTCACTGCACTCAATGCGGTGGGAGAGGGAGCCGGCGTCATTCGGGAAACGGTATTTGAAAACCGGTTTATGCATGTACAGGAATTGCAGCGCATGGGTGCGAAAATTCGACTGGAATCCAATACCGCCATTATTACCGGAGTGGAGCGTCTCACGGCCGCGCCGGTGATGGCAACGGATCTTAGAGCATCTGCCAGTCTGGTTTTGGCAGGATTGGTGGCGCAAGGGGATACCACAGTACAGCGGATTTATCATATCGATCGTGGTTACGAACGTATCGAAGAGAAATTACACCAACTGGGTGTCAACATACGCCGAGTTCCGGCTTGAGAGCTTGGAAACAGTAGTTGGGAAACAGTTGGGAAATTGAGTGCGACATGAATGAATCATTGATTATCGCCTTATCCAAAGGCCGTATTTTTAAGGAAACTTTACCCTTGTTGGCGCAAGCGGATATCCATCCCGTGGACGATCCGGAGAGTAGTCGCAAATTAATTCTGGATACCAATCAGGATAATGTGAAGTTGTTAATTGTTCGGGCTTCCGATGTGCCCACTTATGTGCAGTATGGTGCGGCAGATGTGGGGGTGGCGGGTAAAGACGTGTTACTGGAGCATGGGGCGGAAGGCTTGTATGAGCCGGTGGATTTAAATATTGCCTGTTGCAAATTGATGGTGGCAGGGCGCTGTGGAGAAGCTCAGCTGTCGGATCACGGGGCGCGCTTGCGAGTGGCTACCAAGTATGTTCACAGTACTCAGCGCTACTTTGCCTCTAAAGGGCAACAAGTGGAAATCATCAAACTGTACGGTTCTATGGAACTGGCGCCCCTGGTGGGGCTGGCGGATTTGATTGTCGATGTGGTGGACACCGGTAATACCCTGAGGGCCAATGGCCTGGAGCCATTTGAGCACATTTTGGATATTAGTTCTCGATTAGTGGTGAACGTAGCTTCAATGAAAATGAAGCACACTATGGTAAAGTCCTTTATAGATAAAATAGCAGCGGCGGTTACGGCGGCGCGTTAGTGAATGTTTCGGTAGTGAGCGGCGATAAAATATGAATATTCAAAGACTTAATACCCAGGACGGAGAGTTTTGGCGGAACCTGGAAGAGCTGTTAGCTTGGGACGTGGTCTCTGATGATGAAGTAAACTTAACGGTGCTGGATATATTGCGCGAGGTGCGAAATCGTGGTGATGACGCTTTGTTGGAGTATACCAACAAGTTTGATCGCACCGATGCGAAAAGCATGGCAGACATGGAAATTTCGCACAAGCGCTTACAGCAGGCTCTGGACGCCATTCCAGAGAATCAGCGCCAAGCCTTAATGCTGTCCAAAGAGCGTGTGCGCGTGTATCACGAAAAGCAAGTACAGGGCGATTGGCAGTTTGAAGAGCCCAATGGTACGGTGCTGGGTCAAAAAGTAACTCCGCTGGATCGAGTTGGGCTTTATGTTCCGGGTGGCAAGGCGGCTTATCCCTCGTCAGTGATAATGAATGCGGTACCGGCTAAAGTGGCCGGCGTTTCCGAGCTGATCATGGTGGTACCCACACCCTTGGGAGAAGTGAACGAATTGGTGTTGGCTGCGGCTGCCATTTGTGAAGTGGACCGGGTATTTGCGATCGGTGGAGCCCAGGCTATCGGCGCATTGACCTACGGTACCAGTTCTGTCCCTAAGGTGGATAAAATCGTGGGGCCGGGCAATATATATGTGGCTACTGCGAAACGCATGGTTTTCGGCCATGTTGGCATCGATATGATAGCCGGGCCGTCTGAAATATTGGTGATTTGCGACGGAAAAACCGATCCGGATTGGATTGTGATGGACTTGTTTTCTCAGGCTGAACATGATGAAGATGCGCAGGCCATCTTGGTGTGTCCGGATCAGGACTTTTTGGATGAAGTGGATGCCCGTATCAAGAAGCACCTGCAAACGATGGAGCGTGTGGATATCATGCAGGTCTCACTGGGAGACCGGGGCGCCTTAATTAAAGTCAAAGACATGACGGAAGCGGTGAAAGTGGCCAATTTTATTGCTCCCGAGCATTTGGAGTTGTCGGTTGAAGACCCGCAGGCCCTGCTTCCGGAGATTCGTCACGCCGGCGCCATTTTCATGGGGCGTTATACAGCGGAAGCGCTGGGTGATTATTGTGCCGGACCCAACCATGTGTTGCCCACATCAAGAACAGCGCGATTTTCTTCTCCCTTGGGAGTTTACGATTTTCAGAAGCGCTCCAGCATCATTATGTGTTCGCCTCAGGGCGCATCGGAGCTGGGCAAAACCGCCTCCATATTGGCTCGAGGAGAGGGTTTGACCGCGCACGCGCGATCCGCTGAATACCGAATTCAGCCTGATTCCGACAAAACTTAAGTCCGATGGATTCCCAGGAAAAAGTTTTACGCTGGATCCGCCCTTCGATTCGGGCTCTCAGCGCTTACCATGTGCCGCCCGCGCAAGACCTGATTAAGCTGGATGCTATGGAGAATCCCTATGTGTGGCCGGAGGAAATGAAGCAACAATGGCTGCAACGGATGCAGGGGGCTTGTCTTAACCGCTATCCGGATCCGTCTGCACAAGGTTTAAAAACACAGGTGCGGCATGCTTTCCAGGTCCCGGAGGGGATGGATATCATGTTGGGTAATGGATCTGATGAACTGATCCAAACTCTGTGTCTGGCTGCGGGTGGGCAGGGTCGTAAGCTGGTTTCTGTTGAACCCGGATTTGTGATGTACCGAATCATTGCCACTATTGCTGCAATGGAGTACGTGCCGGTAGATTTGAAGGAAAATTTCGAATTGGATTTACCGCGATTTTTAGTTGCAGTGCAGCAGCATGACCCGGCGCTTATTTTCATTGCCTATCCCAATAACCCCACCGGTAATCGGTTCGATGAAGCTGCTATTTTGCAGATTATTGAAGCCAGTAATGGTTTGGTGGTGGTTGATGAAGCTTACTTCGCTTTCTGCGGTCACAGCTTTATGCGTCATCTGCAGGGATACCCCAATTTACTGGTTATGGGGACTGTATCCAAGCTGGGTCTGGCGGGTTTGCGTTTGGGATTCCTGGCTGGAAACCCGGTTTGCATGCAGGAACTGGAAAAAATTCGTTTACCTTATAATATTAATGCTCTGACCCAGCTCAGTGCGGAGTTCGCGCTGGAACATAAATCGGTTCTGGACGGCCAGACCCAACAAATTGTGCGGGACCGAGAGCAGCTGTTTAAACAACTACAGAGTATGGACGGTATAGAGTGTTTTCCCAGCTCCGCCAATTTCCTGTTATTTCGTACCCAACAGGCCGAGGCGCAGCAGGTATTTGAACGACTATTGGATCGCGGCGTGTTGATCAAAAATTTGTCCGCAGCAGGGCCATTATTGAGCCAATGTCTGCGGGTGACTGTGGGGACAGAAGCGGAAAACCAGCAGTTCATATCTGCCTTACAGGCGAGCTTGTAGTCGCGGGCACCGTTGAGCCGAGTGGATTCAAGGTTTAGAATGGCTCTACCGAAAGCCTATTGTTTTATTACTAAATGAGGATGCCATAGTGGCAAACAAGAGTGACAACCGGGTTGAACGTAAAGCGTCAGTAGAACGTGCGACTTTGGAAACCCAAATTAAGGTTGAACTGAACTTAGATGGCAAAGGCGAGGCGCGCTTAAAAACCGGTGTACCCTTTCTGGAGCACATGCTGGATCAGGTCGCTCGTCATGGAATGATCGATTTGGAGATTGAAGCCAAGGGCGATCTGCATATTGATGCCCACCACACGGTGGAGGATATTGGTATTACCCTGGGACAGGCTTTTGCGCAAGCTGTGGGCGATAAAAAAGGCATTCGGCGTTACGGTCATGCCTATGTGCCCCTGGATGAGGCTTTATCCCGTGTGGTGATCGACTTCTCCGGCAGGCCGGGTTTGGAGCACCGCGTGGCTTATCCCCGTGCGGCTATTGGTACCTTTGATGTGGATTTGTTTCACGAGTTTTTTCAGGGTTTTGTGAATCACGCCAAGGTGACTTTACATATTGATAATATTCGTGGCGACAATGCTCACCACATTGCGGAAACCGTATTTAAGGCCATGGGTCGCGCTGTGCGGATGGCGTTGGAGCTGGATGAACGCATGGGTGGGATAATGCCTTCCACAAAAGGTAGTCTCTAGGTGCGCAGGTTTGCGATGCCGGGTGGCGGGTGGATGGCTCGCGGTAACTGGTTAATCCCTGGATAATCGACGTATACAAGATGAGTAAAATAGCCGTTATTGATTATGGCATGGGGAATCTCCATTCTGTTGCCAAAGCGCTGGAACATGTGACCCATACTCCCATAGTGGTTACTGCAGACAGTAAAGAAATCCTCGCAGCGGACCGTGTGGTGTTACCGGGTGTAGGTGCTATGCGTGATTGCATGGGGGAGATTCGACGCTTGGAATTAGACCAAGTCATTCTTCGTTGTGCTCGTGAAAAACCTTTCCTGGGGGTTTGTGTGGGTATGCAGGCACTGCTGCAGCACAGCACAGAAAACGACGGTGTGGAATGCCTGGGGATTTTTGACGGCACTGTGCAAGCTTTTGGGGCGGACTTGCAGGACCCGTTGAGCGGTGAGAAGTTAAAAGTACCTCACATGGGCTGGAATCAGGTACATCAGGCAGTCTCTCATTTTATGTGGCGAAATATTCCTCAGGATGCCCGGTTTTACTTTGTGCACAGCTATTTTGCACAACCTGCTACTCCCGAGCCTATCGCCGGGTCCAGTGTTTACGGTTTTGCGTTTGCTGCTGCCTTAGCTCGGGATAATATATTTGCGGTGCAGTTTCACCCGGAAAAAAGTCAGCATGACGGTTTGGCCTTATATGCTAATTTTGTGGAATGGGATGGGCAAAGTTAATGCTGATGAATATTGTTTCAATGCACTGCTTGTTTAACGCTGAATTCTTTAATGCTGCCAGAGGAGCCGGATCATGTTATTAATCCCCGCCATTGACCTGAAGGATGGCAAATGTGTGCGTTTGCGTCAGGGGAGAATGGAAGACGACACGGTGTTTTCGGACGATCCGGTAGCGATGGCCAGGCAGTGGGTGGATGCGGGGGCCAGACGTTTGCATCTAGTGGATCTGAACGGGGCTTTTGCCGGTAAGCCGGTCAATGGGGATGTGGTAGCTCAGATCGTCAAAGCCTGTCCTGACACACCGGTGCAGGTCGGCGGCGGTATCCGCGATGAAGATACGATTCAATCCTATCTGGATCTGGGAGTGCAGTATTGTATTATCGGTACGAAAGCGGTTAATGCTCCGCACTTCGTTTCCGACATTTGTCTCAATTTTCCAGGGCACATTATCGTGGGACTGGACGCTAAAGATGGCAAAGTGGCTATCGACGGCTGGTCCAAGTTGTCTCGTCACGATGTGATTGATATGGCTCAAAAGTTTGAACAGGACGGCGTGGAAGCCATCATCTACACGGACATTAGCCGCGACGGCATGATGACCGGCGTGAATACCGAATCCACCGTTAAGCTGGCGCAGTCCATACATATCCCGGTTATCGCCTCTGGAGGGATTACCAATCTGGACGATGTGCGCGCTTTATGCGCTGTGGCGGATGAGGGCATATTGGGTGCTATAACCGGCCGTGCTATCTATGAAGGGTCTTTAGATTTCGCTGCGGGCCAGGCATTGGCGGATGAACTGTGTGCAGGAAAAGATTAGGTGTACATGTGATGTGTGTTCGGTGTACAAGGGTTATGTGGCTATGGGGTTAGCAAAACGAATCATTCCCTGTCTGGATGTGGACAACGGCCGTGTGGTGAAGGGTGTTCAATTTGTCGATATTCGCGATGCCGGTGACCCGGTAGAGATTGCCAAACGCTATGATGAGCAAGGTGCGGATGAACTGACTTTTTTGGATATTACCGCAAGTTCCGATCAGCGTGAAACCATGGTACATGTAGTGGAAGAGGTCGCAGGGCAAGTGTTTATTCCACTCACGGTTGGCGGTGGTATACGGGAACCGGCTGATATTCGGCGTATGTTGGTTGCCGGTGCCGATAAAGTGGCTATCAACACAGCTGCAGTATTCAATCCTGAGTTTGTGAAAGTTGCGGCTCAAAAATTCGGTTCCCAATGTATCGTTGTGGCTATCGACGCAAAACGGGTTTCGGCAGAAGGTGAAGCATCGCGCTGGGAGATATTTACTCACGGAGGCCGCAAAGGCACGGGTATAGACGCAGTACAATGGGCGGAGAAAATGGTGGCTTATGGAGCGGGTGAAATTTTGTTGACCAGCATGGACCGGGATGGCACCAAAGTCGGTTTTGATCTGGAACTGACCAGAGCCATCAGTGACGCAGTTTCGGTACCGGTAATTGCGTCCGGTGGAGTGGGAACCTTGGACCATTTGGTGGACGGCATTAAGCAAGGACATGCTGACGCAGTGTTGGCAGCCAGTATTTTTCATTTTGGCGAACATACCGTGGGGGAGGCCAAGCAAGCTATGGCGGCCCAGGGCATTGAAGTGCGTTTGTAGCAGGTGAAAATGGGATGTCGAAAACGGCTTGGTTGGAAGAAATAAAGTGGGCTGAGGACGGCCTGTTGCCCGTGATTGCCCAGGATCATCACAGCGGCAAAGTTCTCATGTTTGCCTGGATGAATCGAGAGTCTTTGCAGCTCAGTATCGCTGAGGGACGAGCCATCTATTGGTCTCGTTCCCGTGGGCGCCTATGGCGCAAAGGTGAGGAATCGGGACATGTGCAGCTCATCAAAGACGTGCGTCTGGATTGTGATAATGACGTTTTGTTATTGAGTGTGGAGCAGTTGGGCGAGATCGCTTGTCACACCGGGCGCCAAAGTTGCTTTTATAAACAGCTGCAAGATGGGCAATGGCAAAGCGTGGAGCCAGTGTTAAAAGACCCGGCGCAAATTTACAAGTAATGTGAAGCCCCGGCTGACATTACGGTGATACAAACCTGATAGTAGGCAGACATTTGAATTACTCATGAGCGACATACTGAAACAATTGGCCCAAGTGCTGGAACAACGTAAACAGGCTCCGGCGGACAGCTCCTACGTGGCAGGTTTGTACGCTAAAGGTCTGGATAGTATTTTAAAAAAAGTCGGGGAAGAGTGCGCTGAGACGATTGTCGCGGCTAAAAATGGTGACCCGCAGCAGATTATCTACGAAACTGCGGATTTATGGTTTCATACCCTGGTGATGTTGGCCCAGGCGGGATTAGGGCCGGATCATGTATTGAAAGAATTGGACCGGCGGTTCGGTTTGTCCGGTTTGGATGAAAAGGCTGCCCGGGAGAAAAAATGAGCGATTGCCTGTTTTGCAACATTGTTGCCGGAACCATTCCCTCGGATATTGTATTTGAAGACGAGCAACTTATCGTTTTTAAAGATATTTATCCCAAGGCTGATGTACATTTGTTGGTGATCCCGCGGATTCATATCGGCAGCCTCAATGATCTGGAACAGGAGCACGATCCGCTGGTTGCGCATATGTTGCGTGTGTTGCCTCGTGTGGCTCGGGAGCAGGGGTTGGAGAGTGGCTTTCGTACGGTCATCAACACCGGCCCCGCCGGCGGCCAGGAAGTGTATCATTTGCACTTCCATTTGCTGGGCGGTCAAGCCATGTCATTTGGTTGAGTTAAGAGTTTATTATCGGAGAAAAGTTATGGGTATTAGTATTTGGCAGCTCCTTATCATTTTGTTAATCGTGCTGGTGTTGTTTGGAGCTAAACGACTGCGCAATATAGGTGGTGATTTGGGTGCTGCAGTGAAAGGCTTTCGTGGCGCCCTAAAAGACGGTGACGAGGAAAACAAAGCCAATCCAGACCGCATTTCGGCCGAAAAAGACGGTCATGTGATTGAAGGCGAAGTGACCTCTAAAGAGAAAGACAAGGTTTAGTCCCGCGGCCTGCCTGTTATGTTTGATGTCGGTTTTTGGGAGCTGGCGCTTATCGCGGTAGTCGCTCTGGTAGTCATTGGCCCGGAGAAGCTACCCACGGTGGCCCGTACCGCGGGTTATTGGATTGGTCGGGCTAAACGTTTTGTGGCTGATGTGCAGGATGATATCCGCCGTGAAGTGGATAAGTCCGAGGAACTCAAGCGTCTTTTGGAAGAGCAATCCAAAGTGAAAGAGCTGCATGAAATCATCGAAAATACCGTGGACGAGACCCGGAAAAGTGTTTCCGTTAATGCCCAGCTACCGCCTCATAAGCCGGAGCCCATGCCGTCCGCTTCGGTTGCTGAGGATGGCGCCAAGCCAAATAGCATTGAATCCAAACCATAATTCTTTAATCATGTTGTTTTAAGTGTCCAGGTTCCTATACCAATGACTACACAGCAGTTTCCGCCACCATTGGAGCAACCTTTTGTGGCTCATTTAGTTGAGCTGCGGGACCGTTTATTGCGCATTGTTGTGGCGGTATTGCTCGTGTTTTTAGCCTTATTTGCCTTCGCTAATGAGTTGTACACATTTGTCGCGGAACCGCTAATGCGACATATGCCGGAAGGCACAAGTATGATTGCGACAGAAGTGGCGTCACCGTTTTTAACGCCATTCAAATTGACCTTGGTGGCGTCCATATTTATTTGTATTCCTTTTATTTTGTATCAGGGGTGGGCCTTTATCGCTCCCGGTTTGTACCAAAATGAGCGGCGCTTGGTCATGCCTCTCTTGGTGTCCAGCACGTTTCTGTTTTACCTGGGGATGGCTTTTGCGTACTTTGTAGTGTTCCCGCTAGTGTTTGGTTTTTTAACAGGAATAGTGCCCACCGGTGTGGAAATGATGACAGATATTAGTCGGTATCTGGATTTCGTGTTGAAAATGTTTTTTGCTTTTGGGTTTGCTTTTGAGGTACCCATTGCCACCATATTGGTTATTTGGACCGGTCTGGCCACAGCCCAAAGCCTGGCCCAAAAGCGCCCCTATATTATTGTGGCCGCTTTTGTAATCGGTATGTTGCTGACACCGCCGGATGTCATTTCGCAAACTCTGTTGGCCTTGCCGATGTGGATATTGTTTGAGTTAGGGCTGATAATGTCGCGGTTGTATACCAAGCCGCAGCAGGAATCCGATGATACTGTAGCGGCCGCGGTTGCTGGAAATGCCATGACAACTCCGAATGTTGATGATCTTTCTGAAAATCTTGTGGTGGACGAATCTGCCACGGACGATGCCGATAACGAAGAATATCGTGAATTATCGGATGAGGAAATGGATGCGGAGTTAGATCGAATTGAGGCCGAAGACGACGCCTGGGATGATGAGCCGGCCGAGGAACCGCACCAAGAGTATGAGCCGCTTCCTGAGAATATGGCGGACGCAGACGCAGACGCAGACAAAAACACAGAAACAGACAAAAACACAGATAAAAACGGGGACGGCACCGACGCCCCTAAAACCAATTGATGCTATAAACGATAAGGTGAGAAATATGACTAGATTAGTCCAATGCGTGGTATTGAAAGCTGAGGCTGAAGGCCTGGATCGTCCGCCACACCCCGGAGAGCTGGGGCAGCGGATTTTTGACAACGTTTCCAAAGAAGGTTGGAAAAAATGGCTGGAACGACTCACCATTATCATTAATGAAAATGGACTGAGTTCCGCCGATGAAGGCAATTTGCAGCTCATCGAGGAACATATGCGTGGGTTTTTATTTGAGGAAGGTGAATTCGGAGGATTGCCCGCCGGGTTTCAACCCGCTGGTCGGGCGGGCGGCGGTAAAAAATAACCGTTTCTGCGCAGTTTGACTACCGTGTTGAGCCGGTTATTTTCCACAAAGGGTCAACAACCACTTTGAGTTGGGCGTGAGCTTGCCGTAAGGCTTGCTCAACGACCGCCGGGTTTTCGCCCCGAGCAAAAATGAAACCCAAGTAGCTGGCAGCATCCGGTAAGCAGTTCAATTCATGGCCTTCGCGAACGGAAATAATAACTTCTTGAATGAGTGGCGTGTTTTGCGCGGCCAGAACGCCTTCCACACGCCGTAAAATGCCGGGCTTAGGCGTAGGAATCATTAAAACACCTACACTGTGCTCCATAGGCTTTATGTCCAAGGGGGTTGCCGTGGCGTAGCTGATCACCAATTCTTCCAGGCTGTGCCCGGTGCCGTATTCCAATAAACGGGCACATTCTCCTCCAATGGTACGGGCTGCGAGTTCGAGGATCCAGGCTTCGTCATCGAATAGTCGCAATTCGGCGTGCACGGGACCGGTCACCAAGCCATAGGCACTGCAGGCTTGTTGTACCCGTTTCAGTATATGTGTTTGCATCGACTGGGGCAGGCGTGAGGGGGTGACATAATAGCTTTCCTCAAAATACGGCCCTGTAAGCGGTTCGGGTTTGTCGAAAATGGCCAGGGGTATGAGGCAACCGTGATGCAGCAAGCCTTCTACCGCCACTTCCGCGCCATCAATGTATTGTTCCAACAGGGCGGTATGGCGGAGCTCTTCGTCGTGTTCGTGGCGCAAAATGCGCTGTAGGATCTCACAGGCTTGTAAAAAACTGTCTCTATCATTGACTCGTATGACCCCGCGGCTGGCGGACATGCCCAATGGTTTAATCACGGCCGGCAAGGGAAAATCGATGATTTGCTCAATGAGTGGCTGAATCAGGGAGATTTTTTTAAACTGGGGTACCGGTAGATCGTGTTGTTTCAGGATTTGCCGGGCCAGATCCTTGCGTCGGGCAATGCGGGCGGATTGGGGTGGGTTATGCGGCAGTTGCAGTTGCTGTGCTATTTTAGCTGCCATTTCCACCGTAAAGTCATCCGTGGCCACAACCCCGCTAAAATGATGTTGTTCATGAGACTTCAGTATTTTTTCCAGACTGGCGGGAACGTCATCGAATTGGATATGTAGGCCGGATGCAATTTCGGCGATTAAGGAGTGTTCTCCTTCCGAAGCAATTTCGATGGGGATACGGCGACGTTTTGCGGCTTCTATGTAGGCTGCTGTGCGGTAGCTATTGGGTGGGGCGATTAACAGTAATCGCCCCGGTACAGTCGGATCATTCAAACGAGCTTAAGCGCAACCGCCACCCGCGGCCCCGCAGGCGCCGCAGGTCCCAGAGCCTCCGGTAGAGGCAAAAACGTTCTTAAACACAAAACTGGCGTTGCCGACTCCCTGTTCAACGTAGTCAATCTCCACACCTTCCAGGTAGGATAGAGCCACTGCGTCGACATACACCGTTAAGCCGTCTTTTTCCAAGATACTGTCAAATCGGGTGGGGGCTTGGGCAAAGGTCATGCCGTAGGTCATACCGCCACAGCCACCACCGGAGACAAAAATTCTTACACCATTAACCTCATCTTCCGAATTCAGCAAACCCACCAGTTTTTCGTGGGCGGCAGGGGAAACGTTAACTTCATCAGTGATGGCGGATTTAAATTCCGGTTGCGCGCTCATTCAATTACTCCTGTGAGATTAATAAGTTTTGGCCCCGCAGGGCACCGGCTATTTTACCGGGTTTGGATATTGTATTCGAGCGGTGTTTGTAAAAAATGTTCCCCTCTGCGGTCACAGTTAGGAAAGGCGGCGGCAAAGCCTTGGATTTGCACGGGAAAAAGTTTCGGGTTTGGGAAAAATTTGCATTTGCAGGGGGCGCAAGCTTGGTGCGCTGACTATGCTTTTAGGAGGTTTACTGGCGAGTGTGGATGTTTGGTAATTATTGTGGTTATCTTGACGTTTCCTGAAGATAGGTTTCTGACATGGCGAAATGGATGGGTGTGGCAAAGGCGGCAAAATACTTGGGTGTTCCCCGCAGCTTGCTGCAGGAAATGGCGCGCCAAGGCGATTTGCACACTTTCGATGGAAGGGTGGATCTGGAGGAGCTGAAGTCCCATTTCCCGGCCATGGCCTGGGATGAATCGCCCATGGTGGAGCGTGCTCGCATTATTCGCAACAATGCCTATGCGAGACGCTTACAAGATACTTTGTTTGATTCTCAGGAAACTTTGGAATCGCAAATAAGGCGTTTGACTGTAGAGTTGGCGGTGCATAAAACCAAAGAAGCGATGTATCGGGAAATCATTGTAGACTTAATGGACAAGCTGTCACAATTACAGCATACGGACAGTTATAAAAACTTTGCCGAAGAGTTAAATGCATGGCTGTTACACCGGTTTAAGCAGGGCAATTAAGTATGAGCGGACATCAAGTTAAACTATTGCCTGCCGGGCGCGAGTTTACCGCGTTTGATAAAGAGACTTTATTGGATGCCGGACTGAGGGCCGGTTTAAATATGAACTACAGTTGTGCCGGTGGTAGCTGTGGTGAATGTAAGGCTCGTGTTGTGCAGGGGAGTTGCGAGCCGTTGCAACATTTTGATTATGTGTTTTCCGATGCTGAAAAATCCCAAAACATGGTATTAATGTGTTGCATGGCGGCGGCAGAAGACTTGGTCCTGGAGGCCAGTACAGCCCGAACCTCTGCCGATATTCCGCAGCAGAATGTAAAAGCCAAAGTAGCAAACATTGAGGTGCTGGATGAGCAGCACCGGGTGTTGCATTTGCGCACTCCCCGCTCCAGTACATTGCGTTTCCTGGCAGGACAATACGTGCAGCTGCAGTTTCAAGGATTGCCGCCCAAAGATATTGCCATCGCCAGCTGCCCATGTAACGGCATGGTTTTGCAATTCCATGTTCGCCAGGATGGTAGTGATTTCTCCGAGGCGGTGTTTAGCCGGCTTAAATCATCTGACCACGTAACGGTCACAGGCCCATGCGGTGAATTTGCCTTGGATGAGGAATCCCGTCGGCCCCTGGTAATGGTGGCTCAGGACACAGGTTTCGGTCCTATTAAAAGTCTGGTGGAACATGCCATTGCTTTGGAGTTAGAGCAAAGCATGACCTTGTTTTGGGTGGTGGAACAGGGCCAAAAGCCGTATTTAGAAAACTATTGCCGTTCTTGGTTAAATGCGTTGGATAATTTTGTGTTTTTTGTGTTGGAATGGGATTCCACAGCGGGTGATTCCCAACTTCGGGCCCTGACACAGGAGATTGTGGCACGCTCACCGGTGGAAACAGAAATCGATTTGTACGTGGCGGCAAAACCTTCGCTGACCCAAGCTGCAGACCAAGCGTTTCGCGCCAAGGGAACCCCTCCCTCCCGAGTCATGCTCACCAGTATTTATTAAGGCGCAATTTATTGGATTCTGCGTACGCAGTCAAAAACCTTTAAAAAACGGCGCTTTGTTGTGTTTTGGAGTGAGCAGGACCGTGATAGCGGCTAACTCAACTCTACTACCGCCTCGGACAGGCGTGCCTTATCCCAAACGGCTCCTTCGGTACGCGCGCCGGTGAGGTCGGCATCTATCAAATTGGCATGGCTTAGATTGGCGTTGCTGAGATTGGCTAAGCGCAGATCCGCTCCTTGTAGGTTGGCACGGGATAAATCGCAGCCGCTGAGGTCGTGCTGTACCAAGTTGGCATTTTCCAGATTGGCACCGCTTAAATCCAAGCCGCAGAGGCTGTCTTCTTCCAGAGACAATAACGGGGTGAAGCCACGGCGATCATACACAACAATCATCAGGCTTCTACAACGCAGTTTTTACCCTGAGTTTTCGCGGTTTCCAGGGTTTTATCGGCACGGGTCAATACCGCGGCGGCATTATAATCCCGGTGTACATTGATGAAGGTGTAACCGCAGCTCAAAGTGCAACGTAAATCGTCTGGCACTGCCGGGTGGCGTTCCTGTTGCTCCAGAAAGGTTTCAGATAATTTTTCCAGACAAGGACGGATTTTGTCCGGTTGCATATCGAGTAATAACAAGGCAAATTCATCGCCGCCCAGGCGTGCAGCAAAATCGGTTTTGCGGCAGTATTGCTGTAATGTGTTGGCAAATAATTTTAACGCTTGATCACCGGCGGCATTGCCCGCTTGCAAATTCAATTTTTGAAAATTGTCCAGGTCCACTAATACGACGGCCATGGGGATGCCGCGGCGGGCCAAGTTGTAGGCGCGTACAAATTCATTGTTAAAGTGGCGTCGGTTGGGCAGTCCCGTTAGTTCGTCAACCCAGCTTTGATTGGCGATCATTTGTTTTTGTTTTTGTATATCCCGCGATAAATAATCAATGTAGGGGAGTAGTTCCGCTGTTTCCTTCAGATGGATATTGGGCGGATTGGTGTCAAATTTACCCTCCTGTACCTGGTCCAGTCGATCGCGTATTTTTTCGTAATCGTGTTTAAATATTCGTGAGGAATATACGATAAAAAAGCCTATCAACGCGATGACCACAATGGATGTGGCCAGATTGGATAAGCTCAGTGTCAGATAAATGGGTAAGGAAGACGCCAGGTTTTCCGTGACCTGGATGGTCCAACTGCTGTTGGGGACTGGCATGGAAATGCTGTATTGTTCCAGTGTCGTGGATATAGAGCCGGCAACGGCGATGGGTTCGCCTTCATGGTCCAGCAATTGTAGCAGTTGTTCTTTACTGACACTTTCTTGCAGGGTGGATTTGAGCGTGTCCAGGCTAAAGCTGACAAAAAGAATTCCAATTTGAACGTCGTCTTCGTCCAATACTGCTGTGGTCAAATCATAGTGCGACAGCTCGGGTATATCCCGGTGAATGGGGGGGTGAGCCACTTTGAGGCCCTGTGACAACTGAGTCAGGTCGGTCAGGCACTGGGGGCCCAGCCGCAGGGTCACCGGGTCTCCCAACACTTTTCCTGTGGAGGATAGCAGGGCAATGCCGATGGATTGAGGTAAGTATTTGCGCATTTCCACCGCCCAGTTGTGAGCGGTGTTGGTATCGCCAAACATGAGTAAATCACGTGTGGTGGCCTCGCCGGCCAGATTGGCTATGATTTGTTTATACAATTTGATCTGCTTGCCGATAATCAGGGTCTTGTTTTTCAACTGTTCCCGAATTTGTTCGTTTTCATAGTTGGTATAGTGGGCTCTGACCACCAGCAGGTTGACGACAGCGGAGATCAGCAGCAAGGCGATAATTACGGCGGTCGTCAAATAAACGGTTTTTTTAAACGAACTGTATTTTAGAGGGTTCACAACTTTACAACATCCAGCTTCTATGGAGAGCTGCGCTTAATATGACTGATACAACAGAGTACGTCAATTTATGCTGGCTCCTTAAGTCTTTGTTAAGATAATTTCCAGGCCCGAAAAATCGCCGGGCCTGAAGATTCCCGTTCAGTCCACTGTTTTAGAGTGGATTTCTCTCAGTTTTGGGACTGAGAGGTTTGCTTCATCGGCAATTCTTAATGCATTGGCTAATCGCGCCGGCGCCGAGCGCCCCATGCATTGATGTTGGGGGTCGCCGTTGATAGCCGTGACCATGCCTTCGATTAAGGCGTTGCTGTCCTGTGCTGCGCCGGTTAAATATTCCTGCAGTTGTATAACCTCGCCGGCCACAGTTTTGGCCAGATCCCGGTGTTGATTCCACAAATTTTCTACATCGCCGCCAACGACCAATCCGCTAATATTGGTGGTGAGTATGTATACATTTTTTAGCACCAGTTCAAACAATAACTCTTCTGCGTTGTTGAGCAGACGATTGGGAATGTCCAATTGTGTCAGGGCATCACCAAGGATGTGGGCTTTGGGGCCATAGATGGGGGAGGGTACCAGCACTTTATAATCCTGGCCTTTCTTTTTTTCAAACCAGACGGAAATGATCGTGGGTTGGTTCAGTTGATGTGTTTGCCAGTCTCTGGGGAGCAATTCATTTTGTAACAAGGCTAATTGCGGCTTCCAATGTTCAGGAATGGTTTCAAGAGAGCTGTGTAGGTCTTTTTCCGCCACGCTGAGTAATACCATGTCCGGAGTCGGTGCAAATTGGGCCGCCTGGTGGATGTCTGTGTCACGGGTTACCGGAATTACCGTATAACCGGATTTTAAAAAACCACGACAAAACACCCCTGCCATCTCACCGATACCAATGACCACAATAGACTTTTGCACTATTTTCCCACTCCAATATTAAAAATTATTATACAGTTATAAAAAAATGTCTAATTCTAAATCCCTGCTGTTAAAATCAGGTATTGTATCTTTATCGACGCAATAGTATGGTTGTTTCAGAGCCGAGAAACTTTTCCGCGCTTGGTAAATTTTACTTTAAAACCAAATACATAATCTTGCGTATTGCGCCAACTCATGAAGACATTATATAGTTTGGGGCGCAATCCTGAAAAATATACCAGTAAAACGGATTTTACTTAAGTAGTTTGGTTTTGCTATGTTGGGGGCAATGATAAGGCATTTTTGTCATATGCTAAAGTGTTTGGGGTTTGGGGGTACGTAGGGTGAAGTTTCCAGTATACGTAATTGCCACGTTCTCTGTGGCGTTTTCAGCTATTGCCTGGTGTGAGCCGGGGTCCCATCCGGAGCGGGAAAATAGTACGCCCCAAGCCACAACACCAGCCATTGCCCCGTTAGCCTCGTTCCGAACTCTGGACGAACAGACCGAGCTGCTGGTGAAAGAAGTACTAAATTTGGGCAGCGACCTGGCTATCTTGCAGGAGCGCGAAGACAATCCGGAAAAATTTCAGTTGTTGGTTCTCGTCACTATGGACAAAACCAAATTGTTTGCCTTGGACCTGATTCAGCTGGAAATCGACGGTAAGGTTGTAGCGGAATATCAATACTCGGCAGCCGATGTGCATGCGCTGACTCGGGGAGGTAGCCACCGCTTGTATTTGGCTAATGTTCCGGCAGGAATGCACAGCATTAACGCGGTCATGGTGGGACGCGTACCACGCAATCCCGATTACCAGCGGCAAACAGTGTATCGATTTCTTTCGGGGGTATCTCGGACTGTTTTGGAATTGAATGTCAGTAGTGCGGGTAAGGGTTATCCTGCTTTGGTGGTAAAGGAGTGGAATTGAACTTATGAAAGCGGTTAAGTTTTTTCACTTCTCTGTGGTGTTGTTCCTGCTGGCATTAGTGTGTGATAACAGCTTTGCAGTAGAGATTGAGTGGTCCGGTTTACGTGACCCCAGTTTACAGGAATCCTTGTTTGACTCTTATCAGGGGCGGCACTTCGCTGCCATTACCCGACTGCAATCCCATCAGAAACTGGGGCGCATCAAGAAAAATCAAGACCGAGCCGGACTGGTGTTGGGTGGTTTGTATTTGTCTTATGGTTTTCATCAAGAGGCGGCCAGTCTCTTTGAGGCTTTTTTGGAAAAAGATCAACCCAGACCGGTGAGCGATCGTGCCTGGTTTTATCTGGCGAAAACCCAGTATCAAAGGGGGCGCTATCCTGAGGCCTTGGATGCGCTTGCCAGAATCAAGGGGCAGTTAGACTCTGAGCTTCGGGCCGAACGTGTGGTGTTGGAGGCTCTCATTCTTATGCGGCTGGAACGCTTCAGTGAAGCTTCACGATTGTTAGCGCAGGAGTCCAAGGGTGGGCAGTGGTGGGTTTATGGAAAATACAATATGGCAATGGCGTTGGCCAAAACCGGTAAAAAGGTGGAAAGTGCGGAAATTCTGGATGAGTTGGGCAAGCTGCGTGTTAAGGATGACGAAGCTCAACACTTGAAGGATAGAGCCAATTTGGTTCTGGGTTATGAATACTTGGGCAGTGGCGAGCCGGAAAAAGCTAAAGCGTTTCTCAAACGAATTTATTTGGATGGGGTGCATGCCAACAGAGGTCTGCTGGGTTTGGGAAGAGCCTATTCCACCGGTAACGAACACGAGAAATCTCTTATCCCTTGGTTGCAGTTGATCGAAAGAGATCCCAGCGATCCCCATGTGCAGGAAGCGTTAATGGCGGTTCCCTATGCTTTTGGTCAATTGGAAGCGTATAAACAGTCTTTGCAATACTACGAAAAAGCGATGCTGATTTTTCAGGAAGAGATTACAAAAATAAACTCGGCAGCCAATGCTATCGCCGGGGGTAAATTGATCGAAGGCATATTGCGAACGGAAACCGGTGAAGCGGATACCGGTGCCTGGACGATGAAAAAGGTTCTGGATTCACCTGAAGGGCGCTATTTGTGGCCTGTGATTGCCAGCTATGAGTTTTCCGAAACTTTGTTTAACTATAAGCAGTTGAGATTCTCACTGGGGAAGCTGGAAAGCTGGTCTGCCACATTACCCACCTACCAAACGCTGAATCAACAAAATTACGGTGCCTACCAAACCCGAATTAATCAGCTACAGGCGCAGGTGTTATTAGCGTCTGAAAAGCTCAATCATCATTTGCAACGCCTGGCCTACAAGGAATTGGAGCAGCGCAAAAAGCGCCTGGTGGGATACTTTAATCAAGCTCGGTTTTCTGTGGCGCAAATCTACGATTATTCCGCCAAACGCTGGGGGGTAAAGCATGAGAAGGAATGAGGTTCAATTCCTGTTGCGGCCCTTAGCAGCGAGTTTAATCATCGCTTTGGCTGCCTGTAACACCACCGGTAAGAATACACTGGGATCACTGGGCGAGAAGCTTCACGTGAAGATTGAGAAAGATGCCGTGGTGGTGAGTGCGCGCAGTGATGTGATGGATAACTACTGGCAATTCATGAATAACAATCCGGAGGATTCGCTGCGTGTAGAGGCGTTGACGCGACTGGCGGATCTGGAGCTGGAAAAAAGCGAAGCGCGTTACCAGTCCCAATTGGAGCAGTTGACCGAAAAGCAAACCACGCAGGATCAACCGGATGAGACGATCAATTTGCAAGGCGTGAGTTACGAGAAAGCAATTGTGTTACTGGAAAATGCCTTTACCGTATCTAAGCGTAGCGGCAATCCCAAACCGAAAATATTGTATCGATTGGCCAGAGCGTATGAACAAGCGGGTAATTCGCGCAAGTCGCTGCATTCCCTGGATCGATTGCTGGAGGAATTTCCCAGTATAACCAACCGTGATGAGATTCATTTTCGCCGCGGTGAGTTATTGTTTGCCATGCAGTCCTATGATGAGGCCGAAGATGCTTATACACAGGCTATGGTGATTAGCCCCGGTTCGCCATTCTATGAGAAAGCACTGTCAAAGCGGGGTTGGTCGGCCTACAAAAAAGGCGAGTATGAACAGGCGCTGTATTCTTTTGTGAGCCTTATTGATCGCAAGCTTAGAAGCGGCAGCGGTGAAGTGGGAGAGGACGATTCGCATTTGAGTCGGGGTGATAAAGAATTGCTGGATGATGTGTTTAGGGCAACCTTGCTGAGCTTTAACGAATTAGGCGGTGGTAATGTCATCTCCGAGTATTTTACCCGTAATGGTCGTCGTCCCTATGAATATAGGCTGTACAAGGCGTTAGGAGAGCACTACCTTGGGATGGGGCGGGTACGGGATTCGGCTAAGGCCTATCGAGAGTTTGTCAGCGCTTTTCCCGACCATCCACAAGCTCCCTACTTTGATTTGTATGCAATTGATGCCTATGCCAATGGGGGGTTCGCTAAACTGGCCCTGACAGAAAAAGCCAGTTTTGCCGGTCGTTACCGGGTAAATGGGGCGTTTTGGAAGAGTTTGACCGAAGAGCAAAAAAACAAGTTAGGTCCCAAGTTGGCGCAGAATATCGAGGAGCTGGCACAGCACTATCATGCGGCCGCGCAAAAAACTGCATCCTTCGAAGATTCGGCCAAGGCTTTGGTGTGGTATGAGCAGTATTTAAAGAGCTTTCCGGAGAATCCCAAGACGCCGAAGCTACATTTGTTGATGGCGGATTTGTTGTTGGATGCTAAGCGTTATGGGGATGCGGCACGGGAATATGAGGCCATTGCTTACCAATATAAGACGTCGGATGCAGATGCTGCGTATGCCGCAATAGTGGCTTATTCCAAGCAAGCGGAAATATCCGGCTTGGACAAAGAAAAAGCCAGTCGTCAGTCTGTGGCCAGCGCGCTGCGATTTGCCAAGTCTTTTCCCAAAGACAAGCGTTCGGCTACAGTGATCATGAAGGCAGCGGAAGAATTATACGCGCTGAAAAAGTTTAATCAGGCGGCAACCGCTGCCCGGGTGGTGTTGGAGCTTAGTGGCAAGGTGCCCGATAAAATCCGCCGTTCAGCCTGGTTGATTGTTGCTCAGGCAGATTTGCAGGGTGGGCGATTCTCTGAGGCGGAATCGGCATATAAAATCGCACTCAAGCTGACCAAAAACAAGAAAGATCGTTTGGATATGCAGGAACGAATTGCCGCAGCAATCTACAAACGCGGTGAGCAGCTACGCAGTTCCGGCGATGTGGAAGGTGCTTTGGCCCAATTCAGTCGTATTGAACAGGAAGCTCCCGATTCCAGCGCCAATCAGGCAGCGCTGTTTGACGCGGCAATGGGCTTCTTACAAAAAGAGCAGTGGGCTGAAGCGATTAAGCGTTTAGAGAAATTTCGGGGTAAATATCCCGGCAGCAAACATCAGGATCAAATTACTCGTGGGTTGGCCCGCGCCTATGAGCAGAACAAGCAACCGCTGTTAGCCGCAGGCGAATTCGAGAAACTGATGATTGGCGAATCGGACCGCGAAAAACAACGGCAAATGATTTTGCACGTGAGTGAGTTGTATGAGGGGACCTCTGAATCCGGCAAAGCCATGAATTTGTATCTGGAATACGCTAAAAATTATCCTCGTCCTGTAGATATGGCTATTGAAGTAAAGCAGAAAATCGCTGCACATTACAAAGATCGGGGTAATACGGACAAGTATCATTATTGGTTGAGAGAGATTATTCAAACGGATGAATTTGCCAATAGAGAGCGTTCCGAGCGCACAAAATTTCTCGCGGCCAAGGCCAGTTTTATTTTAGCTAAGCCTACATTGCGCTCATTCCAGAACATTAATCTAGTGGCTCCGCTTAAAGAAAATCTAAAGTTGAAAAAACAGCGTATGCAAGCTGCGGTGGATGCCTATACCCAGGCTGCCAATTATGGGATTGCTGAAGTAACAACGGCGTCCGTTTACTTATTGGGTGAAATTTACTCTAATTTTGGAAAAGAATTAATGAAATCTGAACGGCCATCCGGGCTTTCCCGGGAGGAGTTGGAACAGTATGATATCCTCCTGGAGGAACAGGCTTATCCGTTTGAAGAAAAGTCTATAGATATTCATGAGTCCAATGCTCATAGGGCCTCCGAAGGTCTTTACGATGAGTGGGTTAAGAAAAGTTTCATTGCTTTACGTACCCTGCGCCCGGCGCGGTACGGAAAAATGGAAAGGAGTGAGTTGATTGCTGACACCATTAATTAGATTCCTGTGTCTGTGCCAGTTGGTGCTGCTGTTGCAAGGATGTTTTGGTAGTGGGGCGAGTACGAGTACCCCTCTTATACGAAAAGCCTCAAGTGTTCCAGTCAATGTTTCACCGGAAGCCCGCGCTGATTATCAGGAGGCGCTGGATGCGATGAAAAATGGTGACACAGGTAAGGCCAAGACCCTGCTGCAGACTCTGGTGAAGAATTACCCGGATTTATCAGGCCCCCATACCAATTTGGGCTTGCTGTACTACCGTGAGCAAAAAATGGACGATGCGGAGACTGCGTTTCTAAAAGCCATTGAAATCAATCCCGGTAGTTCGGTGAGTTATAACCATTTGGGCATAATTAACCGGGGGCGGGGAAAGTTTAAGGAAGCGGAAGACTTTTATTTGAAAGCGCTGGAAGCAGATGGTGAATATGCGCTGGCGCATCTGAATATTGGGATTCTGTACGACTTGTATCTGGGTCGTTTGAAAAAAGCCAAGAACCACTATGAACGTTTCCAGGAGCTGTCAAAAGAGCAAGACAAGGAAGTGGAAAAGTGGTTAATCGACTTGGATAGACGTATAAAGAGCCGGTAAATTAAAGCCTGTATAAGTAGTTTTAGTTCTAAAGTGTTTTGTTTTTCGCTGGGAATTTTTGTAATATAACCGCGTGGTGAATCTGATGAAAAAAATTGGTGTTTCAATTTTTAGTATATTTTTTATGCTGTCTCAGGCCTCCGCTGAAGAAAAAATGAATATGGATGAGACCTCCATTACAGGGGCACGGGAGTTACCTAAGGTGTTATACGTGGTGCCCTGGAAGGATTCCGAAATAAAAATCACTGCAGCGACTCCGGTTAAAGAAAGTGGCGCGGTCAGTATGGATGTGCTGGACCGTGATGTGTTTAAGCGCGAAATAGATTACTATGGCTTGCTTAACCCGGTAGACAATGCGCCGCGCTAGCATGCTCTAATGTCAAAGCGCGATGGATTTACTCGTTGGAGAATGAGACAAGGTCAAGGGTTGATGCGTGATGCAAACCATCGCAAGGCCCGAAACGCTTTGAATAGTTGCCTGTTATGAGATTCTTTTCTCAATTCCACGAACTAAGTTGTGTTAGGTTTATAGATCACTAATGTCAAGATCAATGTAAGCTTTGTCAAGCTTGTTGTCGCTTGGCTCTTTAAGCGGGCGTTATTTGGTGATCGAAACATAAGGAATTAGTTTTTATCAGCCATAATTTTTACGACACAAGTACGCAGTTTGTTTGTGCAAGCATGTGTTTTGTGAGGAGAACCGTATGGAATTCTTTTCGGCAATAGTCAGATTTTTTCAGGAAGGTGGGTGGTTCATGTATCCCATCTCATTGGTGTTGGCTGCAGGTATCGCCATTGCGGTGGAAAGGTATCTCTATCTCAGCTACGCCAAAGCCACGAATCGTATGATGTGGCAAAAGCTAACGCCGTTATTGAAAACCAACAACTACGCCCAGGCGATGGCGATCAGCTCTAAATCCAAAGCGGACATTGGTAAAATCTTAACTTACGGTTTAACCCGGGTTCAGGCAGCGCGCAGTCGTGATGATATTGAGATGGCGATGGAAGAGGGCCTGATGGAGATATTGCCACGCTTGGAAAAACGTACCCACTACATTGCCACCTTTGCCAATATTGCCACTTTGTTAGGACTGTTAGGGACGATCATCGGTCTGATTCAAGCATTTACCGCAGTGGCAAATGCCAATCCGGCTGACAAAGCGGATCTGCTGTCAGCCAGTATTTCGGTTGCTATGAACACGACTGCATTTGGATTGATGGCTGCCATACCTTTGCTGCTGGTCTACGCCGTGTTGCAAACCAAAACAACGGAACTGGTGGATAGTATGGAGATGGCGACGGTTAAATTTCTCAATGTCATCACAGAACACGCCACCAGATCCAAATAGCGGAGACAAAACATGGCGCGTCGGGTGAGAAGAGCTCATTTGGAAGCTCCGGAGCTGAATATAACCGCATTTTTGAACCTGATGGTTATATTGGTGCCGTTTTTGCTGATTACGGCAGTTTTCTCGCACATGACGGTTTTGGAATTGAATTTACCGCCACAGAAAAAGCAAAATCCGCAGCAATTACAGCAAAAGAAAGAGATGAACTTTGAATTGATTTTGCGCAAGGATCAAATCGTCGTTTCAGAAACCATTAACGGGCCCATTAAAACCTTTGAGAAAACCGCCAATGGTTTCAACATGAAAGAAGTTTCTGATCTGTTGTTGAAAATCAAGTCCCGATTTCCGGACAAAAAGAACATCACCATACTATTGGAACCCAAAGTGCCTTATGAGACTTTGGTGCAAGCAATGGATGCTTCCCGTGCGGTACGTGTAGTTGAAGTGGGCACGGTGGTGCAAAAGGAATTGTTTCCCGTTATTTCGATTGGCGACGCTCCGGGTTAGAGGCAGTAGCATATGAGCTCAATGAAAATGTCCCGGCGCGCCAAGCGCATGGAACGACATCACAAACGCAGCAAGAGCAAAGCGGTCCTGAATATGGTTTCGCTCATGGACATATTTACCATTTTGGTGTTCTTTTTGTTGGTGAGTTCCACAACGGTGCAGGATCTGCCCAATGCTAAAAAGATCAAATTACCGGAATCGACAGCGGAAAAGCTTCCCAAAGAAACCGTTGTGGTCATGGTGAGTAACGAAGATATTGTAGTGCAAGGACTTAAGGTGGCGGACCTGAAAACTGTAACGCGCTCGGACGATCCGGAAATTGAAGGCTTGAAACGGGAACTGGCACGATTGTCCAAACGTGTTGCCATGAAGAAGACACCTGACGGAAAACCTTTGCCTCGTGAGGTCACTATCATGGGGGACAGGCTCATACCTTATGAGGTCTTGAAAAAGATTATGTACACCTGTACCAAAGCCAGTTACACCAATATTTCCTTGGCGGTCATGAGGAAATCTGAGGACAACGGGTAAACGCGTGAGTGCAACAGCCTTATATCATTCCTTTACGCTTCCCTGGACCATCATTCGGGAGGAGTTGGAGCGGCTTAAACGCATACTAATTGTGGTCATGGTGATCACCTTAGTTTTGGGTTTCATTGTTCCTTTGGTTCCGGTAAAGAAAGTCGATCGCAGCAAGGTGGAAGAATTACCGCCGCGTTTTGCCCAGTTGGTTATGGAAAGGCAGAAACCGCCGCCACCACCACCACCCAAAGTGGAGAAAAAGCCGGAAAAGAAACCGGAGAAGAAAAAACCAGAGAAAAAACCGGAAAAGAAAAAGCCCGAGCCAAAACCCAAGCCAAAGCCGAAACCGGAAAAAACGGCTGAGCAAAAACGGGCCGACGCGCGCAAAAAAGCCTCCTCTGTGGGTTTGATGGCCTTTGCAGACGAATTGTCCGATATTCGGGATAAGCCGTTGACGACCGCTTTGAAGAAAAACACTAAGCTGTCCAATAAAGGGGCATCCGCCAAGAAAGTAACCCGCAATGTTATTACTTCCGATGAGATTGTCACCAGTGGCGGTATTGATACTTCGAAAATAAGCTCCGGTTTGGGTGGCAGCACCGACTTGGAAGACCGCGAAACGACTAAGGTGGAAAGTGGTATTGAAAAACTCGCTGCGCGGGGTGGGGAGTCAAGTACCAGCGACAGCGGCAAACCCAGACGCACATTTGAAGAAGTGAGTATGGTGTTTGATCGTAATAAAGGTCAGATTTATAACTTATACAATCGGGAATTACGTAAAGATCCAGGTATTGCCGGCAAGATTGTTTTTAAACTGGTGATTGCATCAGATGGTTCCGTAGTCAGTGTGGAAATTGTTTCCAGTGAACTCAATTCTCCGCGGTTGGAGAAAAAGCTGAAAATCCGTATCAGGGGTTTTAATTTCGGATCCAAGCCCGGGGCGGAGAATTTGACGGTGACATTCCCATTGGATTTCTTGCCTTCCTAAACGAATCAGCGCTTGGGGCTTTCAGCCCAAGCGCGCTCTCAGAGCCTTGATATTTTCCTACGCTACTAAATTGAGCCCTAAAGAGCGTGAATCAGTAATAGCTTCATAGCTGTGGTTCAGGCGTTGGCGATTGAGTGCCGTATTGGCCAATGACGGAGATTCGGTTTCTTTTGGATCGTTGTTGGTCCGCTCATTGCCCTCAATGATGTTAGCTTTGCCCGTTTCGATTGTTCCTTGCTGTGGTGCATTTTCTGAGCCTTCAGAGCCGACCGGATTGAATCCCGACTGGGTGTTTGTTTCTCCTTGGTTGAGTTGTGCTCTGGCTTCGGCTTCCATTTGCGCGGCTTGCGCGGCCACTTGCCGGTCCTGACCGGATGGTGCAGCGGGTGCTAAAGCCGCCCTGCGGACTCTTTGCGCTTTGGCAACGGTGGCCTGAGGATCGTTGGCTACCGAGCCGGTGTCGATGCTCACTTCGCCACCGGACGCATAGCGTTTGCCGTCGGGGCCCATGGTGTACGTGTATTGGGCTGCGCCCGTGAGATTGCCGCCGGCCGCTTGATGGGCGGCTTCATGGCGCCGCACCTCATCATCGCGGGTTTTCAGACGTTCGAGATGTTGTTCGTCGGCGCGACTTAGGGTTACCGTGTCGCCCGTCGGTTTGTCTTTCTCCGTTGATAAGGGGTTTGGTTGTTGGGTTTTGCTGTCCTGCCGTGCATCAGCGGCGGGTGCCTGCGTCTGACTCTGCTTTGGGTCCTGGCCTTGGATTGGCGCAGCCCCCGGTTTTGCTTGAGTCGCTTTGTGGGCATAAGGATTAAATTGATTAACGTTTATACTTGAGTCCATGGTCTTTGCGAAATGTCAGTATACAAACCTTTAGGTTTGAGGTTGATTGGGGCAAGTACTTCCAATTGCCTATGCCAATACGTCCAACAAGGTGCCCAAACTTTCGTCCACGGCTTGTACAACTTTTACAGCCGCCTGTACCTGGGTGCGATCGGTGTTTAGATCTACCAGGGACCGGGCTAAGTCGCCGGGGTCTTCATTGCCTTTAGCGCTGGCGGTGGCTATTTCATGAGCATCGCGCTTTAGATTGTCCAGACCATTGTGGATGCCGTTAAGGCCTGTTTGAATACCGGGGATAGCCATGATTCCTCACAAAAAAACTTACCTTCATAGCGCATATCGGAAACTTGACGGGTACCTAGAGGGGTTTTTTGTTACAACAATGTGAGACTGGACTTATTTGAGCTTTGTTTTAAACTTTAGTAACCGGGCTTAGGTTGTGGCCCGTTGTGAATGCCAGTAGGTTTCCTGATTCTTACCCTGATGGTTTAAGTTTCGGGCCAACACAAACAGTAAATCGGATAGACGGTTCAAATACGTTTTCACATGCGGGGAAACCGTTTCGAGCTGGGATAAAGCGATCACTCTTCGTTCAGTTCGTCGACTGATGGCACGGCTCAGATGGCAGAAAGAGGCTGCTGTGTTACCGCCGGGTAGGATAAACTCTTTTAGTGGTGGTAAGGTGGAATTGTAATGTTCCAATGAGGTTTCCAGGAAGTGCGTATGTGCGGCACTGATTATATGTGTATCCGGCATGCTTAACTCGCCGCCTAGATCAAAGCAATGATGTTGGATTTGCAGCAGTAGTTTACTCATGGCGGCATCGGTGACAAAGTTGAGTAAAACACCCAAGCTGCTATTAAGTTCGTCTACATCGCCCAAGGCTTCCACGCGAGCATGGTTCTTGCTCACACGGGAACCATCACCCAAGCCGGTCTCGCCTTGGTCACCTGTTTTTGTCACTATTTTAGAGAGCCGATTGCCCATGCTTTGTCTCCATTGAAGGGCAAAATACCCGGTTTTGTGGTTCTTGCCAAGGACATAGCGCAAGTATAGCGAGGTACCAGTGGCATCATAGCACACAGGCCGTGAACGATGCCCTCCGAGGAGCAGTAGGAATGAAGTCGAAAACAGCTGATTCAGGCAAACGAAAAGCAAAAATTTGGGTTCTGTGAACCAAAGCTGGATTTTTTGTGTCTTTCTGGGTTAACTTTTAGAACAGACATGCCGATGCTACTAAAGAGTTCTGTTGCCGGCACTTACGTGCTGCAACATCATCCTTTGGTTTTTACTCAATGATTTTTAATCAACTCTTTTGAATACAATAGCTTATGCATAAAATCATAATTTTGAACGCAAAAGGCGGCAGTGGTAGAACCACGCTGGCCACAAATTTAGCCGCCTGTTTGGCCAATCGGGGGCGCTATCCTGCTTTGTTTGATTACGATCCGCAGGGTTCCGCATTAAGTTGGTTACATACCCGGCCCAAAGATGTACCACCTATACATGGGGTGGAGGCACACCGCAAAAAAGTCACAGTCACCCGCAGCTGGCAAATGCGCATGCCAAAAGACGTGGACTGCATTGTCATCGATACACCGGGCGGCCTCGCAGGTGCGCAGTTAGCGGACTACATCCGTCAAGCGGATACTATTATTATTCCGGTGTTACCGTCGCCCGTTGATGTCCATGTGGCAATTAATTTTATTAAAGAAATTACTACCTTAGGGAAAATAAAAACGCGTCGTTCCAGCGCGTCTTCCAATTTGACCCGCCTGGCGGTGGTTGGCAATAAAGTCCAGGACAATACCCGTGTCTATCGTGGATTGTGTACCTTTTTAGACGATCTGGATTTGCCCTTTCTTACCGCACTGGCGGACAGTCAGTACTATGTGCATTCCTTTGTTGAAGGTTTGGGGGTGCAGGAAATACGCGATACCCGGGTGCAAATGATCATTCAACAATGGCAGCCCCTGTTAGACTGGTTAGACGATGTGCCACAGCAGTTGAGTTCTGTGCCACTGTATAAAAACACCATGGACGTTATTATCTAATGGAATCCCTGCGTCTTGGGTGTTTATCTCAGGCTCATGATTTTCCAGTGTTTTTCTTCAGCGTAGCGTTGTAATTCAGGGTCCGGGTCAACTGCAATGGCATGGGTCACATGATCCAAGAGAGGAATGTCATTGTGGGAGTCGCTGTAAAACCAACTGTTATCCATCGACAGTTGGTTTTCCAATAGCCACTGTTGTAGGCGTTGTACTTTTCCTTCTTTAAAACAGGGGATTCCTTCTACCTTGCCGGTGTAACGACCGTCTTTGATTTGCGGATTGGTGGCTAACAGATGTTGTACCTGCAGCGCCGCTGCTATTGGCGCTGTAACGAAACGGTTGGTGGCAGTGATAATCAGCAGGGTATCACCATTTTCGCGGTGTGTTTGCAGCAACGACCGGGCTGCCGGCAACAGGATAGGTTGGATTTTTTTCACCATGAATTGACGGTGTAAACTGGTCAATGTGGGCATGTCGTGTTGTGACAGGGGTTTTAAGCTAAATTCCAGAAACTCATAAATATCCAAGGTGCCGTTTTTATAGGCCTCATAAAAACGCTGGTTTTCACTGTAAAAACTGTCGCCGACCAAACCTTGTTCCACTAGGAATTCGCCCCATAAATAGTCGCTATCCCCCCCAATCAAAGTGTTGTCCAGGTCGAAAATGGCAAGACTCACTATGGTTTCTCCTCGTGAAAACTCAGAATTTTTTTCGATTTAGTGCTAATATTTCTTGAAAGAATAATTATATGTTTTTGAATCAAAGAGATACGGATTTGCATTAAACCGTATGGCTGTGAAAAAATCCATATTATATAACAAATGGTTGATAATTCAGTGATTGATTGCGACGGATACAGATCAAATGTAGGGATAATTGTCAGCAACCAAGAAGGAAAGTTGCTGTGGGCACGCCGTATTGGTCAGGATTCCTGGCAGTTTCCCCAGGGGGGTATCAAGCGCCACGAATCGCCGCAGCAGGCTTTGTATCGGGAGCTTTGGGAAGAGGTGGGTTTGCAGCGCCGGCATGTCCATTTGTTGGGGTCTACCAAGGGGTGGTTACGGTATCGCCTGCCCAAATGGTTGATGCGCCACGACGAACAGCCCTTGTGCATTGGACAAAAACAAATTTGGTATTTATTGCGTTTGTGTGGCAGCGAGCACCACGTGCGCCTGGATGCGGCTGAGAGCCCCGAATTTGATGGATGGCGTTGGGTTGATTATTGGCATCCATTAAAAGAAGTGGTGTCCTTTAAGCGAGACGTTTATAAGAAAGCCTTATCGGAATTGGCTCCCTTGCTGAAACAACCCTTACAGGAATCCAACGCACCAATCCATGCCAACAAAATGCCTCAGCAATTCTGAGTGCTCACAACAATGCATATGGAGTTTTGATTGCGGACCACTGTTAGCAGCCCAGTACCGTATATCCTTAAAAACATTTTCCGGGAACCGTGGTTTTATAGTCCATGTTAGATACACTTCGTCGAATCGTGCAAGACGTGAACAATGCCAGAGATTTACAACAGGCTCTGGATATCATTGTTAATCGTGTAAAAAAAGCGATGGGTGTGGATTTATGCTCGGTTTATCTTACGGATCATGTGCACAAGCACTATGTGCTTATGGCAACCAATGGACTGAACCCTGACGCTGTCGGCGACGTGCGTCTGGAATTTGGGGAGGGCTTGACAGGACTGGTTGCGGCAAAAGAAGAGGTGCTGAATATTGCCGATGCAGCGGGTCATCCCAATTTTAAATACGTCCCCCAATCCGGAGAGGAGGTTTTCCATGCCTACCTGGGTGTTCCCATCATTCATCACAGAAAATTGCTGGGCGTCCTGGTGTTGCAGCGCCATCAGCGACAGAAATTTGATGAAGACATTGTCACTTTTTTAATCACAATTGCGGCACAACTTGCCGGAGCGATAGCCCATGCCGAAGCCAGTGGCGGCATTGATGGACTACAGAAAGGCTCCCTGCGTAGTGTAGAGCCCTACCAGGGGCATCCTGGGGCGCAGGGGGTGGGCGTGGGGGATGCCTTCGTCTTGTATTCTTCGGCCGAGTTGAGTGCTGTTCCTGATCGTAAGATTGACAACGTGGAGGATGAAATCCAAGTATTTCAAACCGCGTTGCAGGGGGTGCGCGAAGACATAGGGGAGCTCCTCAGCAGTTTGGTCGGCATTCTACCGGCTGAAGACCGGGCTTTGTTTGACGCTTATTTGCTCATGCTGGACAGCGATACCTTGATCAATGGAGTGGAACAGAGGATCCGGGAGGGGAATTGGGCCTCGGGCGCCTTGAGGGACACTATCAAAGAGCACATCCAGGTGTTCGATGAGATGGAAGACCCCTACCTGCGAGAGCGTAGCACCGACATACGCGATCTGGGACGACGCATCCTCACACGCCTGCAAAGTGGCGGCAGTCGCCGTCCCTTAAATTTGCCGGACCGGACTGTGTTAGTGGGTGAGGAAATAACCGCTTCCATGTTGGCGGAAATTCCCGTGGACCACATCACCGGTGTCGTTTCCGTGGCGGGTTCGCGCACTTCCCATGTCGCCATACTGGCCCGTGCCATGGGGATTCCGGCCGTCATGGGGGTGGATCTACCGGTCAGTCGCATCGATGGTAAACGTGTGGTGGTAGATGGTTACAGTGGGCAGGTGTATGTAGAGCCTACCCGAGCCATTTGTGATGAATTTCAGCGCCTGGCCCAGGAAGAAAAAGAGCTGTCGGCAGATCTGGCAGCGTTGCAGGAATTGCCTTCGGTCACACCGGACGGTGTGCACGTGCCCTTGCATGTCAACAGCGGTCTACTGGCGGATATTGTGCCCACCGAATTTGTGGGAGCTGAGGGAATCGGTTTATATCGCACAGAATTTCCATTCATGGTGAGAGATCGTTTTCCCGGTGAGGAGGAACAATATCTCATTTATCGCGAACTGCTTAAGTCCTTCGAGATGGGACCGGTAACCATACGCACTCTGGATGTGGGGGGGGATAAAGCTTTACCCTATTTCCCAATTACCGAAGATAATCCCTTTCTGGGTTGGCGGGGGATTCGGATTTCGTTGGATCATCCGGAAATTTTCCTGGTGCAACTGCGTGCCATGCTACGGGCTAATGAATCACTGGACAATATGCAACTGTTGTTGCCGATGGTGAACAGCGTCGGTGAAGTTGACGATGCGTTGGCGCTATTGAAAAGGGCTTTTGAGGAGCTCAGAGAGACAAATGCCGGTATTAACATGCCCAAAGTAGGTGTCATGATAGAGGTGCCATCGGCGGTATATCAAGTCGAGTCTATTGCTCGGCGTGTGGACTTCCTTTCTGTTGGTACCAACGACTTGACCCAATATTTACTGGCGGTTGACCGCAACAACTCCCGGGTTGCGGAGTTATACGATTCCTTGCACCCAGCCGTGCTTCAGGCTTTGGTGCAAATCGTCAAAGGGTCGCATAGAGAGCACAAACCCGTATCCATATGCGGAGAGATGGCCGGTGACCCGGCCGCTGCGATTTTGCTCGTGGGTATGGGATATGACAGCTTAAGTATGAGTGTGGCCAACTTACCCAGAATCAAATGGGTGATCCGTAATTTTACCACCAGTCGGGCAAGGCGCCTGTTGAGTGAAGTGTTAGAGTTCGAGCATGCCTATCAGGTTCGCAATCACTTGAACGGGATCCTGGAGTCATCGGGATTGGGAGGCTTGGTGAGACCGGGCCGTTGATAGGGCCCGGTATCTGTCCTTGCTTTTGTTGCCTTGTGTCGAGCGGTTTCGTGCGTGGATTCACCGCTCGGTCCGGTTAGAACGTGGTTCCCACGGAAACGTAGGCCATATCTTCTCCTAAATCCGGGTCCAAACCGTGCGCCACACCGATACGTAAGTCCAGCAGGAACATGTAGCCTAATATAATTTCTGTATTCACTTCGAAACCGGTACCTTGTTTATAATCGGCCGCCTCGATGCTGTCGTTCCAGGCATCCCCGACATTGTAAAAAGCACGACCGTAAATATTGTGTATGCCGGTGGGAAAGATCAGTATGGAGTACATGCTCCCCCGTTCCATTGTGTAAATGGGAAATCTTACCTCCATTTCAAACAGGCTCATATGAGTTCCGGACAGCTCCGTAAGACCTTCTTTGTAACCTCGCAGGGCATAGCTGCGCCGATTAAACAGTTCGCGGCTGGAAGCAAATACGCTGTTAGCAGGTGACGCCATGGTATAACCATCATTTACACCGCCTAAGGAAAAGAGCTTGGGGGCATCGGTGCTGCTGGCGCCGGCTAAGCGCAAGGCCATGGCGGTGCGGTGACCTAAATCGAAATAGGCGCGTATATCCGCGGTATAGACTTGGCCCGTATGGTCACTGTCAAAAGTATCATAGTCTTCAGCGACCAAACGCCAACGCATACCTTCGCTGGGGCTGACGGCCCGGGGGTAGAATTTAGAAGAATTATACGTAATGGCAGCACCCGCCAGTTTTGATAAAGTTTCACCTTGTGGAGGAACAAAGGGATCCCGCCAGACATCTTTTTCCTTATCCTGCAATACTCCGAGATGCAGGGACAATTGTTGGTTGCGTTTTAATATAGGGTAAATCAATTCCGCGCTTAAGGTTTCTGATATGCGTGTGCGTATTGCTTCATCGTTACTGTTGAGAAAATACTTGGGTGTACGCAGAACGGATAATTTCAATGCTGGATTCCAGCGATCATAAATATAATCGAGATAGCCTTCGGAATATTTTTGTTTAAAATCGTAAGCATGGCTAAATTCGTAATAGTGGCGCTCCAATGGGTCTGTTCCCCAGGTGGTAATACCTACACCCGCATTGTCGGGAGTATAAAACAATATGGGAAACCACGAAGTAGGGGTTAAGCGTGTCAGACCGTTGTAATCACTAACTGCGGCGGTGTCAGGATTGTAGACGCTATTCGGTTCGGTATTGGCCAAGGCACTTTTTATGTGTTTTTTGGCAGGTTCTTGATAAGCGACAGGCGTAATGGCCTTGCTATCATCAATTTTGTAAATATCGTAGCCTTTGCCGCTGACCCCCATATAGACAATGCCCCGGCCTTCACCGTGCTGTACGGCCGCAAAAGCGCCCCCCAGGACATTACTCAACTGCTCCGTTTTACCGCTCAGCAGATCCAGTTTTCTTACATTGTAAACACCATCATAATCGGCGCAAAATATAATTGATTTGCCGTCATGCGTGAATTGTGGCTGAGCTTCAATGTCTGCGGTTTGAGTTAATTTCACCCAACGTTTTTCTGCTAAGGAGAAGGCTTCAAGATTCCATTGACTGTCGGGTCGCCAAACGGAAGCGACGATGGTTTTGCCGTCAGGAGACCAATCGGGTTGGGATACCACGACTTTGTCTTTACCACTCCATAGGGTGTCCAGATAATTGCCATTGGCATCGAGTAAATGGAGGGCTTTTTCACTGAGATGGTTATGTACTGCTACGATGCGGTCTCCCTGTGGGTTCCATGTGGCGTAAATATAACGCTTTTCCGAAGTCAGACGGGTCTGGCGCCCCGTTTCAATGTCGATGTGATGCAGGTCGGAAAAATAACTGGCGTTATTGAACAAGTCCAGTCGGGCCATAATGATTCCGGCCGTCGGATGCACGTCGTAGCGGTCGGTTTCAACTTCGGCTACCACCTGGGGCGTGGTGGAGTTGTGTTTGATTCGCATCAATTTTTGATGGCTTAAAAAATCATCTTGAACATAAAATATATCGCCGTTGGGCAGGCTGCGGGGTGCGCCCGTGTAGTAACCCGTTTGACTGAGTTGGGTGCCCGCGACCAAGCCTTGGGATTTAATGTGCTCCAGCTGGGGACGGAATTGTTTCTGCACGTAGGTTTCAAATTCAGGCCATAAGCGACCCAAAGACTTACCAAAGGTCTGTCCGGCATTTCGGTTAATAAAAAACGGTAATAGATTGTTGCTGTAGTTGTGAATCCATTCCCTGAGCTTTTCCTCGCCGTAGGTATCGCGAATAAAGTTCATAAAATAAACGCCATACAAATAGCGTGCTGTACCGGCGGGCCATGTCACCATGGGTTGGTTTACCTGAGTGATGGGTTTCACCCCGGTTTCCACTTCCATGCGCATCAACGCCTTGAATGAGTTGCTTTGGCCGCGGCCAATTCCTTTCTCTGTGTCGGTTTCAGTATAGGTGGCCAAACCCTCCAATACCCAGCTGGGTTGATAGGCATTAGGAAAGGCAGCGAGAAATGGACTAAACAGGCGACCGAAAATTTTACGGAATACTCCGGAAGCCCCGGTGGCTTTATCCATGTGCAAAATATGAGTGTATTCGTGGGTGATAAGCAATTCCAGCCAGTTGGAGTAATCGTCCAGTACACCCACATCGTCCGGAGGGCTCACAATAATATTCATGGTGTTTCGAGGTAAAGGGGTCGCCCAACCGTTGGTAAAGTCCATTCGGTCTGTCAATATCAACTCAGTTGGGCTGCTTGGGGTCCAGTCTAAAAATTGGCTCAGGCGCTGGTGCGCCCTTTCTGCTATGACAGCGGTTTCTTTGGCCAGAGCCTCTTCACCATCATGGTAGTGGATGTAAAAGTGAGGTGTATGCATGGTTTTCCAGCTAATTGTGGGGTCTTGGGAAACCGCGGCGATGGCTGTGTTACAACAAAGCGCTAATATCAAAGAAAATAGTGAAAAGCGAAAAAAGTTGGTACGCACTGTTTGCATAGGCAGTATTTGCATAGATAGAAAGTCCCGCTGTTATTTATGGCCTTGAACCATTGTAAACCATTTTTCTAAAAGTTGAGTTGCTAATCGAGAGTCCCAATTGTATCCATAACATAAAAATTTAGCCTCAGGCTCAAGTGTGAGTTTTGTGACCCGATACCTACTGTGAAATTTCATTACGTCCGCCGGGCGTGTCCTTAGTGAAGCAGTGCAGGGAGCGGTTGTTCATAAAATGATCAAATTGAATGTTTTTGTAGGTTTATTCCTTGTTTTCGGGCTAATTGCTCAGGTGGCACCACTGCAGGCCAAGCCCATGTCTCCGGTGCAAGTGAGCATATGGGCGGAGCAACCCGTAACACCGGGCGAACCGATTCAATTGGTCGTTAGTGCCCAAATGGAAGTTGATGCCGTTTCCGTCAATATGGATGTGCAGGTTCCGCCTGGAACTGTGACACACAGCGGTCCGCTGACATGGCAAGGCGGGCTGTCGAAAGGTCAGGAAAAACAGTTGCGCCTGTCCATGGCCTTACCGGTTAACGGGCAGGTGTTTGTCCGGGTTTCTGCTGTTGATTCCGTGACCCTACAACAGATGACTGCAGTGGCTGTATATCAGGCATCGACACCTATCCGAAAACTAGCTGATGATAACAGTCTTATGCAGCGAGGCCACAGGGTAACTGCAGCGGATGGTGATGTCATTCGAGAATTTTTCCTGGATTGACGCTTATGACGATCATGCGATTGCTGTTTGTTTTTGGTTTTCTACTACTCAGTGCTTGTGGTGAAGATGAGAAAACTTATACTCCGCTGTCGGTGGAAGGGCAGGTGCGCTATGAGGATAAGGAATACAGTTCCAACGGCTTTACCGGAGAACGTTTTCTAAAACCGGTGCGTTTCGCTCGGGTGGAACTGGTTTCCGGAAACGGCCGCGTCCTGGATCGAGCGGTAGCCGATGAGAACGGTTTTTACTCCTTGCGAGGCGGAGCGGAATATATGTATGTTCGGGTCTTGGCTTTTGCTGAAGCGCAGACCGGTTCCACAATAGAGGTTCGAAATCACTCGGGCGAACTATATGCCATGCGTCAATCGGTAGACAGTGCGGGGGGAGATCCGGTCAATCTGGATATGGATATTACTTCGGATCATCTTATCTCCGGGGCATTTAATATTCTGGATGTGTATCTCAATGCTACGGGATATATTTCCGGTCTTTCTACTCAACCCATGCCCCCTTTACGGGCTTTTTGGCAACCCCAATCCAACCGATACGGAACTTATTTTTGTTCTTCAAGTGTTCAAAGCAGTAACTGTCCTCAGGGCGCCGGTGTGTATTTGTTGGGGGGCTACCAAAGCGGTGGTGATACGGATGAGTACGACGATGATGTTTTATACCATGAGTTTGGACATTATTTAGAGTCTGCCTTAGGCATACTGCATTCACCTGGCGGTCGGCACTATATTTCTGAAAACGACAGCGATATCCGCCTGGCCTGGAGTGAGGGATTCGGAGGTTTTATGCCGGGAGCTGTAAAATCCTGGTTGCGTCAAAATGATTCCGATCGCCTATCGATTCCGCCAACGCTGGCGACATCTTATTTTATCGATACCTCCGGTTCCTATGCGGCGATCTCACTGGATATGGCAGCCCCGTCAACCATGTTTTGTTCCATGGGAAAAGACTGTTTTGTGTATTCCACCAGTGAAGTCTCGGTTGCCAAAATTCTCAACCAATTGGATGCTCAGTTCGGTTCCCGGTCCTGGTGGGATACGGTGGTGACCTATATGGCCGCAAATAACCGGGTGGCCACCCTGGAGACGTTCTGGGATGGCTGGATGCAACACCGGTTTCCCGGTAGTGATGAAATGGCCTTGGTGCAGGGAATTTTTCAGGATCGTCAAGTGTTCTATATAGATGACAGCTTTGAAAATGACAGCACGTTACCAGCAGCAAACACGGTGGTGGTGTGCGAACCGGAGCCTTGTACTACAGCGGTGCGGACTTTGTATGGAGTCAACGGTGAGGTAGATATGGATCTTTTTCGTTTCGATGCGGTAGCCGGATCCAGTTACACCGTTGAAACATTAGGGTTGAGCAACGGTGCCGATACTTTTATCCGTATTTTGGATGCAAATGGCAACCTCGTACTTGGCGCTTCAGGGGAACCGATGCAGAACAATGACCGTCCCGGTACCGTGTATTGTTACCCCTTTGACAGTCCGTGCCGGGTCCACAATGATGCGACTATGCTCTCATCCGTGCTCACGTTTCAACCGCTGCTGTCTGCGCCATATTGGGTGCAAATTAGTACGAATCCCAATCGCCCGGCAGCGGCCGGCCGTTACGGTTCTTACCAATTTAAAATTACCAGGAACTGAGTTAAACGAGCGATGGCGCCAGAGTTTTCCTAAACATCTTGGATTTTCTTTGGTAGTTGTACAGGCGTTTGCGTTCCACGGGTAGATCCGTAAGATCCATCGGTACAAATCCCCGTTCCTGGAACCAATGAGCGGTATGGGTGGATAGCACAAACAAAGTGGTTATGTTTTGTTGTGTGCATTGGTTTTGAATGTATTCCAGCAATTCATCCCCTAAACCCTGTTTGCGGTAGTTCGGGTGTACTGCAAAACAAGCCAGCTCCGCTGTGTTTTGTTCCGGGTATGGGTAGGCTGCTCCGCAGGCGATAATCATGCCGTCTTTTTCCGTTACATAAAACCGGCTTATTTCCATTTCAAGTTTCTCTCTGGATCGTCTCACCAGAATACCTTCTTGTTCCAGTGGTTCGATCAACTCCAATATGCCACTGACATCATCTATGGTTGCCTGACGTTTGCCTTGATACAGGTCGGAGTTGATCAAGGTGCCCACGCCATCACGGGTGAACAGCTCCTGTAATAGGACGCCATCAATACGCCGCTCCAGGATATGTGCTCTGGCTACGCCGTTGTTACAAACAAAAATAGCATCCCGTAACAGGTGTTGGGTCTCTTTGGGTTGCTGGTTCAGAAGCATCTGCGCTTCGGCGACCGACAATTCTTTTACAGCTTGTCCGTCTCGATACAAGCCCGATTCGGTTAGATAAATAAGCTTGTCCGCTTTTAAGCTTGCAGCGGTCGCTTTGGCCACGTCTTCGGCAAGCAAGTTGAATATCTCGCCGGTGGGCGAGTAGCCCACCGGGGATAAAAGGACGATGGCGCCAGCATCCAGGCGTTGTTGTATGGCATCGATGTCGATTTTTCGCACTTCGCCGGTATGTTGGAAATCGATGCCATCACGGATTCCATAGGGCTGAGCGGTAATAAAATTGCCTCCAGCCACTCTTAGTTTGGCGCCGGCCATGGGGGAATTGGCCAATCCCATGGATAGCAGCGATTCTATTTCCAGGCGAATACAGCCCACTGCTTCTTTAACGCAAAGTAAGGCTGTGCTGTCGGTGATTCGTGCGTCGCCTTCGTATTGGAATTCGGCGTCCATATTGTTTAGTTTTTGTTCAATTTGGGGTCGGGCGCCGTGGACCAGTACTAATTTGATGCCCAGACTGTTGAGCAGGGCGAAATCGTGGATCAAATGCGGGAAATTGTCTGCCGCTATGGTTTCACCGTTGAAGACAATAACAAAGGTTTTTCCTCGGAATTTATTAATGTAAGGTGCTGAATTTCGAAACAGCGTGATAAATTCCTGGTCACTGGTTTGGCTCATATCTGGGATCACTGGAAAAGTAAGTACTCTTGATTTTAGCTCGTAACGTATTGTTTGTGTAAAAAAAATATGGGATTTGGTGGAAATATTTAAAGTTTTCCCCGGGTCTGTGTCGCATCGAAAGTGGTGCTCGCTCCATGGTAATTCATTAAATTTTCTGCTAGTGTTGGCAAGATGTATTGTGTCAGCATTTCTTTACGCTGTCATGGGACATAATAGATGTAAATTAACGCAAATCTAATAACTAATATCTGGGGGGATATTAATTATGGAACGTAATGTTACTTTGCTGGTAAACGCCGCAGTAATCGTAGTTATTGCTATTTTACTGGTCATGAACGCTCAGTTCTAAGACTTATCGGTGTTGTCGGAAGCGGGCCATGGCCTGCTTCCGGTTCTAAAGGGCGGAAAAAATAAGGAAAAGCATTCACATTCTCCAGGGATCGGGACCCACCCCACAGCGGCTTTAACATTACGCCGGCGCCGGAATTGTCCGGGGAAACTCAAATAAAAACAGGTGGGTAGGCTAAAGCCTGACCGTATTGTCTGTCTCAGTGAATAAAGAGGTCGGAGTGAATTATTGGGGGAAAATAATCGGCGCGTTTTGCGGTTATTTGTTCGGCGCTGTGCTGGGGGCTGTGTTGGGCCTGATTATCGGGCACATCCTGGATAAGACCTTACGGGGCAAGCAGCCGTTAAAATTTATCCGCATTTCCACAGAGGAAATGGAACAAATCCAGCCGGAATTTATCACTGCCGTATTTTCCATTATGGGCTATATTTCCCGATGCATGACTCGCGACGAGGACGAAGAAGTTCAGATGGTCAAGCATCTGATGGATCGTATGAATTTGAGTATAGCGCGTCGAGGCGATGCCTTGCGTTTGTTTAATCAGGGCAAGCAAGACGATTTTCCATTACAAAATATTGTTGGCCAGTTTTATATTGCTTGTCGCCACGAACCCAGTTTGTTGGAAATGTTTGTGGAGGTACAATTATATGCCGCTTTTTATCAGGCGCGAATGACCCCGCTTGCCAAGCAGATCATACTGAATATTTGCTATCAGTTGGATTTCGCACATACGGATTACGATCGCATTGAGCAGTTGGTTAAGAAAGAGTATCAGCGTGTCCGTAAACAAAAGCATGCCGAGTCCGGCGGGGTAGGGTTGGAAAGTGCCTATGCCATTCTCAATACCACGCCCAGTGCCAGTGATGCGGAAATCAAAGCAGCTTATCGTCGCATGACCAGCAAGCACCACCCGGACAAATTGGTGGCCCAGGGTCTGCCGGATGAGATTTTGAAGATGTCAGAAGCCAAAACCCGTGAAATTCGGGCTGCCTATGAACGCATTCGTGAAGTTCGCCATTTTTGATTTTTCCTTCCTTTTGAGTATTACTCTACTGCATAGCGCGCCAGCCAGCTTCGAATATAGCTAAGTAAAATTCCCTCGGTGTTGTCGTAAGAACGTTTGGAGCCGGGAATAATCCGTTGGAAATAAGCCGGATGACGGGTTTTCTGGGTAATGGATTTGCGGGTTTGCGCCAGGATCAGTTGGTTTTTGGGCGTCAACGCTGCAACGATATCCAATACCGGAGTTTTTTTCGGTATTTCCACTGGGGTTTGGTCCGTTAAGGGGGCAAGGCTCACGCTGATGACTGCTCTGGGTTTTTGTGTCTCATAGGCCAAAGCTAATGTGGCTCCAGTGCCGTATCCCAGTAACACGATATTTTTTATTTCTTGGCTTTTGTAATACTCGATTGCGCTGTCAATGCGCTCTGCACAGTTTTTTTTCAATTGTTCGACATTTGCTGAAGTAATAGTGGTATTTGTAGGTAATTGTAGTGACAAGGTGCTCCAGCCGTGGTGCGGCAGTTGGGTGCGCAAGGGTTGTATCACTTGCGGCCATGCGGCGTGCGTCTGGTTGTCATGCAGAAGTATGATGCCTCCGCGTTGAGGGTGTTTTGAGCTGGGAATATAGAGGCTAAGAAACTCCGATGCGGCTGTTTTGAGCCAAAGTGCTTTTCCTGGAAGAGCCTGTGTGGCGACGGATTGTTCCAGGGTCCGACTTAAAGCGGCTTCGTCCAGGTGGTCTGCACCAGGGCATTGCAGGCTTGTAGTTGTCATGCTGACGCCCAAAAAGTAGGGTAAGAGTATTCTCATTGCCTGTATAAGATATTGAAATTAAAAGAAAGTATAGTTCAAAAAACCACTCTGAGTCGGCCTGATTCAATAAAGGCTGAAATATCCCCCATTATGTTGTAAAGTGCGCTGTTCTATTTACCGGTTAAGATTCCTGGCATACAGGAAGTGAATGTGAATAAAGGGGTTTTTCATGTCGGATTATTTAATTGCGCCTTCTATTTTATCAGCGGATTTTGCTCGTTTAGGGGAAGAGGTCACACATGTGCTTGAGTCTGGCGCGGATATTGTCCATTTCGATGTAATGGATAATCATTACGTGCCGAATCTCACCATCGGTCCACTGGTGTGTGAAGCATTGCGCAAGCACGGCGTTACGGCTCCTATCGATGTCCATTTAATGGTTAAGCCTGTGGATCGCATTATTCCCGATTTTGCAAAAGCGGGAGCCAGCTATATTACTTTTCACCCTGAAGGTTCAGAGCACGTCGACCGAAGTCTGCAATTGATTCGGGATTGTGGTTGCAAGTCCGGTTTGGTTTTCAATCCGGCAACTTCCCTGGAGCATTTGAAATATGTCATCGATAAAGTCGATATGGTGTTGTTGATGTCAGTCAACCCAGGTTTTGGCGGTCAGGCGTTTATTCCGGCTACCTTGGCCAAGTTGCGTGAGGCTCGCAAGATTATTGATGAAAGCGGTTACAATATTCGGCTGGAGATTGATGGTGGTGTAAAAGTGGACAATATTCGTGAGATCGCTGAAGCGGGCGCTGACACTTTTGTTGCCGGTTCTGCCATTTTCAATACAGAAGACTACAAGGCCACCATTGATGCAATGCGCGCTGAATTGGATCAGGTTTCCAAATAATCCTGACGCGCGTTCGATCAAATATAAAAAGAGTAGGGTGTCTGATGTTTAGTCCGGAAATGGTACTCATTGATGTAGACGGCACGTTGGTGGACAGCGTGCCGGACTTGGCATTTTGTGTTGATGAAATGATGCGGCAGTTGGACTTACCGGTTCGAGGGGAGTCTGCCGTGCGTAATTGGGTCGGGAACGGCGTGGAGCGGTTGGTTCGGAGAGCTCTGATCGGGCAGTTAGATGGTGAGCCTGATGATGCAGTATTCCATCGAGCGTACCCCGTGTTTTTGGAGTTGTATGCAGAGAATACCAGTAAGCGCAGTGTTTTGTATCCTGGTGTGAAACAGGGGCTGGACTATCTCAAGTCGCTGGGCGTGGCCCTTGGATGTGTCACCAACAAAGCGGAGCAGTTCACTCTGCCTTTGTTGCGCGATCTTGGTGTGCATGATGACTTCGGTGTTATTATCTGTGGGGATACGTTGGAGAAGAAAAAACCCGATCCCATGCCTTTGTTGCATGCAGCGCAACACTTTAATGTGTCCCCGCAACAATCGCTTATGATCGGCGACTCCCAAAGCGATGTGAAAGCCGCTCGAGCGGCCGGTTTTGCTATTATATGTATGAGTTATGGTTATAATCACGGTGAGGATATTCGGGATTATCATCCCGACGCGGTTATAGACTCCATGGAGCAGCTAAAGGATATTGTCCGTAGCGCAGGGTGAATCGCGACTCTATCCTTGTGAAAAATATTGTGCTAGTTTTAAGGCAATGCCGCATGGGTGTGCTGGATGCTGCGCGAATGTGGAATCGATAATTAATAAAGTTTAATGACGCCTCTTTCATCAGAGAAGAGCATCTAATTACGTTAGCGTTTACGCATGAGTCACACAGATAACATTGAAATACGAATAATGTGCTGGATTGGTCGATGGCGTGTTTAGCCTGAGCCGCTGCAGTGATTTCTCTATTTCAATTTTCGAGTGACTAAATATGGATAAACGACAATTCATCGAGTATGCCGAGCGGGGCTATAACCGTATTCCCCGGACCCGGGAAGTATTGGCGGATCTGGATACACCGCTAAGTACGTATCTAAAACTGGCTGATGGCCCCTATTCCTATTTGTTTGAATCCGTCCAGGGTGGTGAAAAGTGGGGGCGCTATTCCATCATTGGCTTACCTTGCTCCACCATTGTGAGTGTTCGTGGTCACGAGATTAGTGTGACTCACCAGGGGCGTTTGCTCGAAGAAGTTCGGGTAGAGGACCCTTTGCAGTGGGTGGAGCAGTTTCAACAGCGTTATCGTGCCCCGGATATGCCCGATTTACCGCTGTTTAGTGGCGGGTTGGTGGGGTATTTTGGTTATGATACGGTTCGGTATATAGAACCACGCTTGGCACATTGTCCCAATGAAGATACTTTGGGTACTCCGGATATTTTGCTTATGTTGTCGGAAGAAGTTGTGGTGTTCGACAATTTGAGCGGTAAAATTCGTATGGTGGTCTATTGTGATCCCAGTCAGGTTGATGCATTTGAGATGGCGGGAGAACGTTTGGATCAATTGACCATGCGGTTAAGTCAGGCCACCTGCTTGCCGCCCTCGGGGCGTGCTCAAACCGTTAACGAAACGGATTTTGTTTCCGGTTTCACCCGGCAAGGGTATGAGGATGCTGTAGGCAAGGCCAAGCAGTACATAATCGATGGTGATGTAATGCAGGTTGTCTTGTCGCAACGGTTGTCTATTCCTTTTTCCGCGCATCCTTTACATTTATATCGGGCATTGCGATTCACAAATCCATCACCTTATATGTATTATTTAAATGTGGGTGATTTTCACGTAGTGGGTTCTTCTCCGGAAATATTGACCCGTTTGGAAGACGGAGAGGTTACTGTCAGGCCTATTGCCGGTACACGGCCGCGAGGAGCTACCGAAGCAGAGGATATGGAATTAGAGCGGGATCTGTTGGCGGATCCTAAAGAGTGTGCAGAACATCTCATGTTGATTGATTTGGGGCGCAATGACGTGGGGCGTATTTCTCAGACCGGTACGGTCCGTCTAACGGAAAAAATGATTGTCGAACGTTATTCTCATGTCATGCATATCGTCTCTAATGTGATCGGTCGTGTAAAGAATGACGTCAGCGCAATGGATGTGTTGCGGGCCACATTTCCTGCTGGCACACTCAGCGGTGCCCCCAAGATTCGGGCGATGGAAATTATTGACGAACTGGAGCCGGTAAAGCGTGGGGTGTACTCCGGTGCCGTGGGGTATATCGGCTGGAATGGTAATATGGATACCGCTATTGCCATTAGGACCGCCGTTATCAAGGATGGCGTTTTGAGCATACAGGCCGGTGCCGGTATCGTCTATGATTCCATTCCCGAAAAAGAGTGGGAAGAAACCATGAATAAGGGAAGGGCTGTGTTCAAGGCCGTGGAACTGGTGGAAGCCGGATTGGATGATTTTCAGATGCAGGGCAAGGAGTCGTGATTATGTTGTTGATGATCGATAATTATGATTCTTTTACCTATAATCTAGTGCAGTATTTTGGTGAGCTAAACGCCCGGGTGGAAGTGTTTCGCAACGATCAAATTACTCCGGAGCAAATTGCGCAACTACATCCGGAGCGGATTGTGATTTCTCCGGGGCCTTGCACGCCCAACGAAGCGGGTATTTCCGTCGAGGTCATTCGACAGTTCAGCGGTAAAGTACCTATTTTGGGGGTTTGCTTGGGGCATCAAAGCATTGGCCAGTGTTTTGGTGGTAAAATTGTCCATGCCGGTCAAATCATGCATGGTAAAACGTCGCAGATTTTTCACAAAGAGATCGGTGTGTTCAGTGGATTGCCCAACCCTTTTGAAGCCACTCGCTATCATTCCCTGGTGATAGAAAAAGATTCATTGCCGGATTGCCTGGAGGTGACGGCTTGGACTCAGACAGACACCGGTGATTTGGACGAAATTATGGGGGTTCGCCATAAAGAGTTGGATGTAGAGGGGGTGCAGTTTCATCCCGAATCCATTTTGACCCAATGTGGCCATGATTTGTTGCGCAACTTCCTGGCTCGCTAATACAATATTAAGGCCATTGGGATTTAATACTGGCTGAAAGTTACGCAGTGGCCGTTGGCGCGGTCTCGTGATTTAGGTAATGAGGAAATAAATTATGGAAATGCAAGCCGCTATTTCTTCGGTGATTGACCATCGTGACCTCACTTCGGCTGAGATGCAGTCAGTGATGCAGAAGATAATGACGGGTGAGGCAACACCGGCCCAAATCGGGGGATTCCTGGTGGGTTTGCGCATGAAAGGTGAGACTATAGACGAAGTGGCGGCAGCGGCAGCCGTTATGCGCGATTTGGCAGCAAAAGTCAGTGTCACCGGATCGCATGTGGTGGACACCTGTGGTACCGGGGGCGATGGTGCGCGGACCTTTAATATTTCCACTGCCAGTGCTTTTGTGGTCGCGGCAGCCGGGGGTAAAGTAGCTAAACACGGTAATCGTTCTATTTCCAGTAAATCCGGCAGTGCCGATGTGCTGGAGGCCGCCGGTGTCAATCTGGATCTAAGTCCTGAGCAGGTGGCGGCTTGTGTCGAAAAACTGGGAGTGGGGTTCATGTTTGCTCCCAAGCACCACAGTGCCATGAAGCACGCCATCGGCCCCCGGCGTGACATGGGCGTGCGGACCATTTTCAATGTTTTGGGGCCGCTTACCAATCCGGCGGATGCGCCAAATCAGGTGATTGGCGTCTACAGTAATAAATGGGTGGAGCCGTTGGCCAAAGTACTGGCGCGCCTGGGCAGTCGGCATGTTTTGGTGGTGCATTCCGAAGATGGTATGGATGAAATCAGTATCGGAGCTCCCACATTTGTCGCCGAGATGAAAGAAGGGAAAGTAAACACCTACATGGTGACCCCGGAACAGTTCGGAATCTCTCGTACCAACGTGTCGGATTTGTCTGTGGAGGACGCGGCGCAATCCTTGGTGATGATTCGTCAAGTCTTTGATAATACACCCGGTCCGGCTTCGGATATAGTTGCCATCAACGCCGGCGCGGCGCTCTACGTGAGCGGCTTGAGTACCACGCTTGAGGCTGGAGTTAAGCTGGCACAGGAAACCATCGCCAGCGGTGCTGCGCGTGATAAATTCGATGCTTTTGTTGACATGAGCCGGAGTTTTACCGGCTAGTGGCGGCTGGAAAATAGAGCAACCATGGCACAAACTCCGGATATCCTAAAAAAAATTTTGGCAAGCAAAATCCAATGGGTGGCCTCAAAGTCAGCGCAGGTCCCCATGGGACAGTTGCAACAACAAGTGGAATCTTGTGAGCCCTGCCGGGGGTTTGTCGCATCCATAGAGGCCGTCCAGCGGCGTGGTGAAGCGGCTGTGATTGCGGAAATCAAAAAAGCCTCACCCAGCAAAGGCGTGATTCGAGCCGACTTTCAGCCGCAACAAATTGCTCGTTCTTACGCCGAGGGTGGGGCGAGCTGTTTGTCTATCCTAACCGACGAGGAATTTTTCCAGGGCGCGGATTCCTATTTGCAACAGGTGCGACAAGTATGTCAGTTGCCGCTGTTACGTAAAGACTTCATGGTGGAACCCTACCAAATCCTCGAGTCCCGCGTGTTGGGGGCAGACTGTATTTTATTGATTGTCGCAGCACTGGATGATACCAAGCTCATGGAGTTGTTTAACTTGGCTACGGAATTGGGTATGGATGTTTTGGTGGAAGTTCATGACGCCGAGGAGTTGGAGCGGGCCCTGGCTCTGGATGCTCGTCTGGTGGGGATAAATAACCGTAATTTGCGTACTTTTGACGTGAGCCTCAACACCACGCTGGATTTGCTGGAGCGCATACCTGACAGCAAAATTGTGGTCACGGAGAGTGCCATACACACTCGCGAGGATGTGGCTTTAATGCGCCGGCATGGAGTGAATGCCTTTTTGGTGGGGGAGGCCTTTATGCGGGCGGAACAACCGGGGGAAAAACTGGCGCAATTGTTCGCCTGATTTTCCCCGTTTGAGTATACAAAATGATTAGCGGGTATTGAAAACCACTATGGTTTTACCGCTGGCAGATATAAGGGATTGTTCTTCAAGGCTTTTTAATACTCTGCCAACCATTTCCCGAGAACAACCTACAATTCGCCCCAGTTCTTGGCGGGTGATGCGAATTTGCATACCGTCAGGATGGGTCATTGCGTCCGGCTCTTTACACAATTCGATCAAGGTGCGTGCCACTCGCCCGGTGACATCCATAAAGGCCAGATCGCCCACTTTTTGGCTGGTACGGCGCAGTCGTAAGGCCATTTGTGCCGCCAGTTCAAATAGAATTTTGGGATCGCTTTCGGCCAGTTGACGGAAGCGGGCATAGCTGATTTCGGCCAATTCACATTGAGTGCGAGCTCGAACAAATGCGCTGCGGTTGGATTCTTTGCCAAATAAACCCATCTCTCCAAAAAAGTCACCGGCATTGAGGTAGGCGAGAACAATTTCATGGCCGGATTCATCTTCGATCAACACGGTAACGGAACCGTCAACGATGTAGTACAAAACGTCCGGGGTATCGCCGGCATAGATGATCAGGCTCTTGCCCGGGTAACGCCGCCGATGGCAGTGTTCCAGGAAATGCGTAATCGTTTTGTTTTCCTCTGGCGGCTTGATCGAACCGAGTCGATTGTTGCGAGCAACTTGAGTCACGGGCTTTACCTTCTTAAATGTCGTTGTGTGTCCATATCTATCGGCTTGGAACCCCAAACCTTTTGTGGAATGGGAAAATTACCCAAATCCTGCTTTAGGCTAAGCAAATTTAATGCCCGAAACCTGAAAAAAAGCAGGTTTACTGATTTTGGGCTGAAAAAATTAACATAAAACTCATCTTTGCCTGTGTTTTTATGATAGTCTTAGGCGCTTTTAAAAATGCCGCTACAGGGGTAAGAGTCAGTGGTGATGAAAGCACGGGTTAAATGGGTCCAAGACGCTGAATTTGATGGGGAATCCGGGAGCGGTCACCACATCACTATGGATGGTCCGGCGGATTTTGGCGGGCAAAACAAAGGGGTGCGCCCCATGGAAATGTTGCTGCTGGGCCTGGGCGGTTGCACTGCTTTTGATGTGGTTCTGATATTGAAAAAAGCCCGCCAACCGGTGGACGATTGCGTGGTTGAGATCGAAGCGCAGCGAGCGGAAACCGATCCGAAAATTTTTACCCGTATTCATGTGCACTTCATCGTAGCCGGAAAGGGGTTAAGCGAAAAGCATGTCAGCCGAGCCATCAGTTTATCGGCAGAAAAGTATTGTTCTGCATCCATTATGCTGGGCAAGGTGGCTCAAATAAGCCATGATTTTAAAATAGTTGAAGTTTTGGAGTAGTAAGTGCAACGACCCAATGCGACAGCCGGATTGCGGCACGTGGCCTTAAATGTGGTCAATCTGGAAGCGAGCGAAAAATTTTATGTCGAGTTGCTGGGTATGACAGTAGAGTGGCGGCCGGATCCGGATAATGTGTATTTGACTTCGGGTAATGATAACCTGGCGCTGCATCGCGCATCGGCGTCCATCGAAGGTGGTCAATCATTAGACCATATTGGATTTATACTGAACCATGCGGAGCAGGTGGATCAGTGGCACGATTTTCTAAAACACCATGATGTCGTGATTAAAGCAGCTCCCCGGACCCACCGTGATGGTGCCAGAAGTTTTTACTGCCAGGACCCGGATGGGGTAACGGTGCAAATGATTTACCATCCACCCTTGGTGGGTAGCTGATTCCACATAGACAAAGAGATTACGCGGTTGAATACATCTGACAAGCTGAAACTCAAAGATTTCAATAACCTGACCAAGGTGTTGAGTTTTAATATATACGATATTTGCTACACTCGGACCGAAGAACAGAGACAAAGCTATATCGAATATATTGACGAGGCCTACAATGCCGAACGCTTGACCAATATACTCAAAGACGTCACTCAAATCATTGGTGCGAATATTTTGAATATTGCCCGTCAGGACTATGATCCTCAGGGGGCCAGTGTCACCATGCTCATAAGTGAAGAAGCCATCGATAGTGCTAATGTCTCCAACACGGAAGCGCCAGGGCCGCTGGGTGATGCCATTGTGGCGCATTTGGACAAAAGTCATTTGACGGTTCACACTTACCCTGAAAGTCATCCCCATAACGGTATTAGTACTTTTAGAGCGGATATTGATGTATCGACCTGTGGCCGGGTGTCGCCATTAAAAGCGTTAAATTACCTGATCCATTGTTTCGATTCTGATGTGGTGACCATGGACTATCGGGTGCGTGGATTTACTCGTGATATTTTCGGTAATAAGCACTACATTGATCACGATATCAATTCTATCCAGAACTTCATTGCTCAAGATACTAAAGAACGTTATCAGATGATCGATGTGAATGTGTATCAGGAGAATATATTTCATACCAAAATGATGCTGAATGATTTTAATTTAGACAATTATTTGTTCGGTATTGATCCAGGTGATTTAAGTGATACGGAGCGCGAGGAAGCCACTGGTCGTGTCGGCCGGGAAATGTTGGAAATATTTTACGGTCGCAATGTGAAGTCTGCGGAATGAGGCGTTAGTTTCACGGTTACAGCCAAAACGCGCTTTTGGTCATAATTTTAGAAGTCAGTCCCATTAAGCGTTTTATCGGTGTAGGGAGCTCGGCGCCTCCTGCTTTAACTGCTGTCGTGGCGTGATGCAGCTCATCTTCGCGCATTTGTTGCAATATGGCGCGGCTTCTAACATCTTCCCGGGGAAGCTGCTGCAAGTGATCGTCCAAGTGCCGTACCACTTGCCGTTCCGTTTCGGCTACAAATCCCAAGCTCCATTTATCGCCGGCCAGACCGGCAGCAGCACCGATGGCCACAGAGCCGGCATACCACAACGGATCCAGTAGACTGGTATGCGTACCCAGTTCATTGGCGCGGCTGCGACACCACTGTAAATGATCGTTTTCTTCAGCTGCAGCCTGTTCCATTTGCCGGCGGACCAGGGGCAGTTTTGCGGTGAGTGCTTGGCCTTGATACAGGCCTTGCGCGGCCACTTCGCCGGCGTGATTGATGCGCATCAATCGTCCTGCCAGGGTTTTTTGCTCCTCGCTGAGCTCCGTTTCCTCTTGATGTTGGGACGGATTCGCGCGGCCCGTAACGGCAGGGTTACCGGATAGAGTTCGTAATCCTGTGTCCACATTGTGGATCAATTGATCCAAAAAGTTGTAATGCCGCCGGCTCATGGAGGCCACATTACTCCAATTTTTCAAGAAAAAAAACCACTTCTTGGCTATAATGGCGCCCCTGGCTGTTATTAGGAAGGAGCGCCATCGTGGCTTATTACCGGCATCACGTGTTTTTTTGTACCAATAAACGAGACGACGGCAGCGATTGTTGTCAAAATTTCAACGCTCAAGCGATGCGCGACTACGCCAAGCAACGCAGCAAAGAACTGGGTATTGCCGGGCAACAGGGTAAGGTACGTATTAACAGTGCCGGTTGCTTGAACCGTTGCGCAGAAGGGCCGGTGATTGCCGTGTATCCTGATGATGTCTGGTATACCTATGTAGACAAGGAAGACATCGACGAGATTATTGAAGAACATTTGTGTAATGGACGTGTGGTTCAGCGCCTGACCCTTTAGAAAACTGAACACAACGAGTAAACCGATAATTATGTCTGATTTTAATGAAAGCCGCGGTGCCCAACTACATTTGTACGACGGCTTGGAAGATGCCCCCTGTACCGGTGAGAACTTTCTGATTCAAGGTCCTGCCGGCGTTTTGGAAGCATTGATGTCCCAGCCGGCCAATCCAGGGGAGGTTGAGGCTGTAGCTGTGATTTGCCATCCGCATCCCCTGCATGGCGGCAGTATGGCCAATAAAGTGGTGCACATTGTCTCCAACGCCCTGAATGATCTGGGGGTGCCCACTCTGCGTTTTAATTTTCGCGGCGTGGGGCATTCCCAGGGACGCTTCGATCGGGGTCAGGGAGAGGTGGAAGATCTGGAGGCCGTGTGCGACTGGCTGCGTAGCCGTTATCCGCAGGCGCAGTTATGGTTGGCGGGGTTTTCCTTTGGTGCTTTTGTGGCGTTTAATGGGTACCGGGATGTGGGGGCCGAGCGTTTGTTGCTCATCGCGCCGCCCGTGACCTTGTTTGATTTTCCGGAAAATCCGGTGGAAATTCCCTGGTTGGTGATCCAGGGTGGTAAGGATGATGTGATTGCGCCGGAAAAAGTCTCTGCCTGGGTGCAGCAGCAGCGGCCGCGGCCTAACTACCAATGGTTTGCGGATGCGGATCACTTCTTTCACGGTCGTCTGAATCAGGTACGTGAAGCCGTAAAGCAGCAGTGGTCTTGAATCTTTTTGTAAGTCAAGGGTTTAGTTGAAACTCCGGCGTGAGTCCGGGTTCTGGTAAGTGAAAACATCTTGACTTTCGAACGGTTCGGTTCTAGTATTCTGCGCCTTTTCAACAAGATTCTTTTTGGAGTTGATTCGCCATGAAAACATTCAGCGCAAAGCCTGCTGAAGTCAAACGGGACTGGTATGTCGTGGATGCCTCCGGCAAAACCCTGGGCCGCCTGGCTACGGAAATTGCCCTTCGCTTGCGCGGTAAGCACAAGCCCGAATATACCCCGCACGTCGATACAGGAGACTATATCGTCGTTGTTAACGCCGACAAGGTGACCGTAACCGGGCGTAAAACCACAGACAAAATGTACTATCGTCATACCGGTTTTCCGGGCGGTATCAAATCCATGAGTTTTGATAAGATGCTGCAACGCTCACCCGAGAGCATTATTCAAATTGCCGTAAAAGGCATGTTGCCCAAGAATCCTTTAGGGCGGGCTATGTACAGAAAGTTAAAGGTCTACGCCGGTGCACAGCACGATCATGCGGCACAGCAACCTAAAACTCTGGAAATCTAAAAACTTTGGAAATCTAACCGTAACACTGGAATTTGGCAGATCATGGCACAAACACAATATTATGCAACCGGCCGTCGTAAAAGTTCTTCGGCTCGAGTCTTTATCAGCGCCGGCAACGGCAATATCACCGTGAACAAACGGCCCCTGGACCAGTATTTCGGCCGCGAAACTTCACGCATGGTGGTGCGCCAACCTTTGGAATTGGTGGATTTGCTGGAAAAATTTGATATCAAGGTCAGTGTCAAAGGCGGTGGTAACAACGGCCAAGCCGGCGCTATTCGTCATGGTATTGCCCGAGCGTTGATCGAGTATGACGAAACCTTGCGTTCACCGCTGCGTCGGGCCGGTTTGGTCACTCGTGACGCTCGATGCGTGGAACGTAAAAAAGTGGGTTTGCACAAAGCTCGCAAGCGTCCGCAATACTCCAAACGATAACTGCGATTTACTGGAAAGGAATTCACCGCTTTCGCGGCGAATTCCTTTTCTTGCCTTTCTTTTCAAGCCTCGGTTTTCCCCTGGGGGATCGTCTAGCGGCAGGACTGCGGACTCTGACTCCGCCAACCTAGGTTCGAATCCTAGTCCCCCAGCCATTTTGGTGAATATTTCCCTTAAAGCCACACCGGGGTTTTGCTTATAATCCTCTGACTTTGTATGAAGCAAACAAAATGGTTAAATTATAACCATTTCGGGATTATAATAAAAAAAGATATGGTATACTCCATTCGTGATTTTGGGTTTCAATTAGGGCGCTGTTCCGGGGTGGTCTTATGTACGGAATGATTTTTGAGTTTATGCGTGGCTATGTGCAGGAGCGCCATGGAGGCAAACCGGCGTGGCGAACCTTGCTCAAGGCAACCGGCAGAGACAATCAAATTTACTTCCCCAGTGTGGACTATCCGGACCGTGAATTGGTGGAGTTGGCGGTCACTGCTGCCAAAACCTTCCGCTTGCCCACATCGCAGTTGCTCGAGGATTTCGGTGCGTACATGGCGCCGCGCCTGCTGGATTTCTACAAGATGTACATTGATGGTAAATCCTGGCGCAGTCTGGAACTGCTGGAAAACGCCGGTGGCTGTATTCGCGCTGTGGAGCGCCACAATCCCAATCGCAAACCACCTCGAATTCTCACCCAACGCCTATCACTGGATAAGTTAGTGCTCCAGTACCAATCACGACGTAAATTGTGCTACGTAGCCAAGGGAGTGGTGCGAGGTTTGGGGGAGCATTTTCAAGAAAAAATCACCATTGTAGAAACCCAGTGTATGCTCAAAGGCGCTGACAGCTGCGTCATGACCTTGGAACGGGAAGTCAGTGTCCGCAGTATGCTGGACAAAGATATCCGCACCCTGGCGCGAGAGCTGGGGATTGACGGGATATAAAACCTGTTTCTCCCCTCGCTTTTCTTCATTTCACAGTTTTTCGCCTTACTTCTTAACTATCCGACCTTGGCCGTCGATCAGGGATGCGGTGGTGTCGTAATTAGTGGTCAAAAAATAATCTATAAGGTGATTTGTGTCTCATTTTTACCACAAATGCAACAAATATTAGGCAGGCTTACGCAAAAACTGTTGCACTTTTACAAATTCCTGTTATAAATGCCAAGTCAATTGACATTTAACACAATGGGGAGAGTAATAATATGAAAAGAAGTTTAATCGCATTGGCTGTTAGCTCAGCTGTTATTGCACCTGCTGCTATGGCCGGTGACGTGACCGTTTACGGTCGTGCTCAAGTGGAAGTGAGCAGCATTAGCTACCAAAACGCCGCTACCGGTACTGACGGAGTGCAATTGCAGGACGTGGGTCACGGTCGTTTAGGTTTCAAAGCCTCTGAAGATCTGGGTGACGGCCTCACCGGTATGGCTGTGCTGGAATTCAAAACCAACACTGCTGATGGTGCGGCAGTCAGTTTGAGCGATCGTGAAACCATGGTCGGCTTGAAAGGCAGTTTCGGTCAAGTGGAATTGGGTAACCTGAAACAAGCGTACAAATACGCCGGTGGCGTGAAATACGATCCCTTTGTTGCCAGCTCTTTGGAAGCACGTAACAACGGTGGTATGGTTCACAAGGCAACTAACTTCAGTGCGGGTGGTCAAGCCTCCTTCCATTCCAGCGCTATCGGTTACCGCGGTAAGTTCGGTCCTGTAGCAGTAGCTTTAACCTACGGTGCTGAAGAAGGTGACGGTTCCATGACTGCTGCTGCCGTGTTCAACGCGCCTGCGTTTGAAGCTTTGGTAGCCCTTGCTGATTCCGGCGATTCTGCTGGTGCTGGTAATTCCTATTCTGCCACTAAAATCGGTGGACAGTTCCGTATGGCCGGTGGTGCTCACAAAATCTCCGCACAATACGAAATGGGTTCTATTGAAACCGGTGGTGCTACCACTGATCCCACCACTTTGTTCGTGGGTTATCAAGGTAAGTTCGGTAAAAATCTGTTCGTAGCTCAAATTGGTGCTCACGACAATGATGCAGCCACAAACAGTGGTACTTCCTACATGGCGGTTGGTGCGATTCACACCTTCTCCAAAACCACACGCGTTTTCGGCGGCTACCGTAACACGGATGCCGATACTGAAACTCGTGAAAGCGTAGTATCTATCGGTCTGCGCAAAGACTTCTAAGTTTTTGTGTAAACTGCTGTATTACGAAACAGATATAATAATATCTGTGGTCTAATAATAATAACGGTTTTAATCCTGACGGGGCCTTTGGGCCCCGTTTTTTATACAATCGTTAATGATCTAATGGAAATCCGGGTGCAATAACGCCAACAAAAATTCCGCCCGCATATTTACCCGCATCCTCCGATCACGTAATCTTTGCGTATTCGTTTTTCAGCCATAGGGATTGGTCTGTGTCATACCTCAGTTTGAGTCGCTGTAATAGTTTCGTTTTTTTCCTTCCTTTTATTTTAACCTTAAACGCCTGTGCTTCGCGGCAAGTGGGTTATGAGGCATTGTACTGGCCCCGGCCGCCGGATCGGCCCCGTTATGTGTTCGAGGGCACCTTACGCACCGGTCAGGATCTGGACTCCTATGCCACGATTTCCCGGGTAAGAGATGCCCTGACGGGATTGGGGCCGGGTAATACGCCGGCGTTTGCCAAGCCTTATGATCTTGCTGCCCGCAGCGGCCGATTGGTGGTGACAGATACCATTGCGAAAAGCATCATGATGTGGGATATCCCGCGGCGTAAAATGTACCATTTCGGTCAGCGGGGGCCGGGGTTGGTTAAAAAACCTTTGGGTGTCGGGATGGATGCCAAAGGTTGGGTTTATGTGGCGGACAGTGGCGACAATTCAGTAAAAGTTTACGATGCACTGGGATTGTTTGTGCGCGGCATCGGCGCGCCAGAGGATTTTGAACGGCCGGTGGATGTGGCGGTAAATCAGGAGGGAAATCGCATTTATGTGGTGGACGCGGGCGGCATCAGCTCAAACCGCCATCGTATTCTCATTTACGATGATAAAGGCGAGTCTCTGGGGGTGATCGGTGAGCGCGGTTCCGGTTTTGGGCAGTTTAATTTGCCCATTCAAGCCGCGGTTTCACCCGCTGGTCAGTTACATGTGCTGGATGCAGGAAATTTCCGAGTACAAGTCTTCAATGCCGAAGGCGAGTATGTGTACGCCTTTGGTCAAGTGGGGCGAAATTTTGGCAATATGGCGCGCCCCAGAGGAATTGCCATTGATGCTGAAGGCAATGTTTATGTCTCCGATGCGGCCTATCGCAATTTCCAGGTGTTCAATTCGGAAGGGCAGTTGCTCATGTCCATTGGCGGGGAGCAGTTTGCGGATAAACCAGGGCATTTTTCCCTCCCGGCCGGTATTGCGGTGGATGAGACTAATCATGTTTACGTGGTGGATCAAATTTTAGCCAAAGTGGATATTTTTCGTAAGCTGGATGAGGCGGAAGTGGAACGCGCTGTGCTAGTGAATAAGGTCTGGCAAATTCCACCGCTGCCGCAAATACAGGCCACCGAGGCGACCGTCAGTACGGAGGCGGAGTCGTCAGATTTTGATTTCTAATCAAAGATCTGAAATATGGTTAAGCATTAGCTTACGTAGTATTAAGATTATCTTAAGTAGTAGACGGTTATTTGACGATTTCGACTTCAAATTATTGACGCTTCAGTGAAAAATTGGAAAGAAGTGGTAAAAAAGCAATAAATACGAGCGTTTTGTAGTCATTATATTACATAAGACTATGTTAATTAAGGATAATTTAGAATCTAACCAGAATGCTAAATTACATTAAATTTACTGGAAACCGGGGGGTGATGGTTTGACAAATCTTTAATTTGTGTGATATTTATAGGATATTGAATGAAGATTGTTTAAGTATAGCGTTTGTTGTTCAGGGATGATGTGGTACCCACACACAGAATGACATTAAACTCACAGAGCGAGAGAGGCACAGGGGGTTACACCAATGACTCATAAATTCAGAAAAACGGTTGTCAGTGCGGCGTTGGCTGGTGCTGCAGTATTTGCATCAAACGCATTCGCTGCCCCGGCTGGGACCGGGCCCATGAACAGTATTGCCGATTCATGGCATAATCTGGGCTCCGGCAATATTAAAGGCGCTACTCCAAATGGGGGTACACCAGCAAACCATTCTACCCAAACCGGTGAGATATGCGTATTTTGTCATACGCCTCACGGTGGCGATAACTCTGCCGCCGTACCGATTTGGAATAGAAAGTTAAATGATCCTGCAAACTATATTCGTTATAGCGCCAACAACAGTACCACATTCGATGCAGAGGAAGGCGAGGTGGGTTCCACTACCATCGCTTGTTTGTCTTGCCACGATGGTGCTCAAGCTATTGATGCCTTGATCAATGCGCCGGGGTCCGGTAACTATACGGACTGGAGCACAGCACCTTTCGGGAGTGCTGCATATTTGGCATGGGCCGGTGGCAGCACCAGTATGACCGGTGCGGACATCAATCCGGCGACGGGAGCTCTGGCCAGCGGTATCGTACAAAATCTGGGTACAGACTTAAGTAATGACCATCCGGTCAGTATGCAATACGGCGGTGGCGGTATTACCGGGGCCGGTGGTGTTGCAACCGGTACTACCATTGACCCGGATTTTACTCAGGTTGGTACGGCACGAAGCATTAATGATCAGAGTGGTTCTGCGGTTAGCATGGTGATGAATGCCAAAGCAAATCCTTCACCCACTATTAATACCGTGTTTTGGATCGAGCGTTCAGATTCCTTAAATCCCAACGACCGTGACCGCGAAGACGTTATTATGTACACCAGAAACCATGGTGGACAATTCCAGCCTTTTGTCGAGTGCGGTTCTTGTCACGATCCGCATAATGTGGATAACCCCACATTCTTGAGAACCTCTAACGGTATCCCAAGCACCAATACGGCTTTAGCGGCTATGTTCCCCGGCTCGGTTAATGACCCTGCCAGTGGTCTGTGTCTGACTTGTCACGCCAAATAAAGGCTTAGTCAGAGCAGTTCCAGTAAAACAAGCTGGCAGTGAGATGGTTCATCTTGCTGCCAGCTTTTTTTTGCTTGCAGAATTTTTCTGTCATAGGATAACGATATAAGTTGTAAGGAATGGAATGAATGAGTAAGCGAGTTTTGCATAGGGCGAGAGTAATTTTAGGATTTCCGGGCTTGGTTTTTTGTTTGCTGTCCGCCCTTAGTGTTCAAGCCACCGCAGAGGAAGGTTCAGCTGAGGCCGGGAAAACACAAAGCGACCAGCAGGAAAAGCAGAATGATTATTTCGCTGTTATCGATGGGGAAAAAATACCCATCGATGAATTTTTATATACCTTTCGCCGGGGCGTTCGGGAGAAGTTTTATCACGGCAAGGTGTCGCGGGATAAAGTGGAGAACTTTAAAAACGAGGTTGCCGACAAACTGGTCACCAAGATATTGTTGGTGAAGGAAGCGAAGCGTCGCGGTCTCAAGGCGGACGAAAAAGATATCAGCCACCGATTGGATGAGATTGATCAAAAATTCAAAAAGTCCAAAGATGAAAAAGAACGTGAGGCCTGGGGTAAGGATCGAGGGAAAACATTGACAGTAATTCGTCAGCGTATGGAGGCGGATGCCTTGACGGCATTGTTGTATGAAGAGGTGAAGAAGGTCAGTGCCATTTCAGAAAACGAATTAAAGGCTTATTACTCCAGTAATAAGGATAAATTTACGGCGCCTGAGCAATGGGATGTGTCTTTGATTTTGTTGTCCGTAGATCCTTCTTCTTCTTCGGAAATTTGGCAAAGTGCTATTGAAGAAGGGCAGGCCCTGGTGGAAAAAATCCGTGAGGGCGCCAATTTTGACGAAATGGCCAGGATTCATTCAGGTGACGAATCCGCTGCCAACGGCGGTAATATGGGGTATTTACACATTGGCATGTTGTCGGAACCTGCACAAAAAGTGTTGAATATTATGGAAGTGGGGCAAGTGTCAGAGCCGGTGGTGTTGTTGAAGGGCGTGGCTATTTTTCGCTTAAACGGTGTAAGAAAAGCGCGTTTGAATGAATTTAAGAAAATCAAACAAAGTGCCAAGGATCTGCTTGAGAGAGAAAAGGGGGATGCGGCTTGGCAAAATCTGATCGCTTCCCTGCGCAAGTCGGCAACCGTGGAATACAGTGACGCGATACGGTTGGAATTAAACAGCGTACTGGATCAGGGGCAGTCAAAAGGAAAGTAGGCATACATAAAATATGGTATTTGGCGTGATCCGTTTTGAACATCCGCTTTTGGGTGTTACTATGCGCCATCAGGAGTGTGGGGGTTCTGGGGGCGAGACCGGTTGTGGTGGTTTTGATATAACAAGTGCATGAAAAATAAAGTTGGTAAAATACTCAGACGCTTGCTGTGGCCGGTTATGCTGCTAGTGATTGTGTCTCCGGGGACGGCGCATAGCGTGGGATTTGTGCCCATGTCATTTTCAGGTGCCTTATCTTATGGCTATGGGTATGTGCGTGCCGAAGTGGGTAGTGAAGCAGAAAGCACCTCTGTTACGCTCAACCTGAATCTTACCGGATTTATCTGGAAACCCTGGTTTATCACTACCACGGGCGGCTTGTCTTTTGGGGTGGCGCGAGCGCAAACATCCGCCAGTAGTAATGCCAGTTCCACCGCGGTAGCCGGTAATTTGGGCGTGAATGTTTTCCCCAGCAGCCGGTTTCCTTTCAGTTTGTTATTGAGTCTTTCCAACAGTGAAGTGGAAAATCGTTCAGCATTGAATACTTTGGGTAATGCCAATTACACCACCACCCGCGTGCTGATGTTGCAGACTTATAAGGGATACGACAATTTTTTAACTAACTTTTCCTGGGCGTATTCCAATTTTCAGTCCGACACCAGTACCTCTAGCAGCAATGCGGTTAATTATGACGCTCGATATCGAAAATCCAAGCAATCATGGGTAGGTGGAGCGTCTTACAATGAAAACTCAAATTCCGATTCCGATGTAAAACCCCAGAACTTTACTATACGGATGCATCACAACTATGTGCCGGGAAATCAATTGGGGGTAACCTCATCGGTAAGCTTTAACGAGAGTCGGGTGAGTTCCCGGTTTTCCAATAGCCGCAGTAGTGTGGCGCAGGCATCCAGTGTGTATTCATGGCGCCCTGAGCACAAGCCCTATTCATTCTCGGGTGGTGCTCGAGTATCAACGGCCAGGGCGGAAGGTCGGGGTGACAGTGAATCCAATTCCATGAGTTTGAGCTTGGGTACAAACTACCGCTTAACCCGAAAAGTAAATGTCAGTGCCAGCGGTTCTATGTCAGCTGCGGAGACTGACAGCATAACCACGTCAAATGCCACTTTCAGCGCGTCCACAGGCTACAATTCCGATCAATACGATTATTTGGGATTCCGTTACAACTGGCGGGCGGCCGGTGGCGTGGCCAGCAGCAGTTCTACCAGTCAAGTGGAGCAGAACGCAACCGAGGATGAGACCACCAGTTCTTTGTCTTTTTCACTCGGTCATACGGCATCGCGCAACTGGGCTTTGGGGCGTACATCCTCATTGAGTTTAAGCCTGTCTCAAAGCGGCGGTTTGGGTTATACCAATGCAGCTGTGGGTAGCGGTACTATTGGCCACGGTGTGGGTTTGAATGTCAGCTCCAATGATCGTACCGGCTCCACTTTTATGGGAGGCAGTTTTACCGATACTCGTTCTTGCACTGAGTGTGAAGGTACGGTGGATTCCGAGTCACAATTCTTGTCATTCCAATTGGCTCGAAATCAAGGAATAAATCGCTTAAGCTCATTGAGTGGTAATGCCGCTTATCAATGGGGGCGCCAGAAAAAACTGGAGGAAGATGCGTCAAACCCGGGGTTTGAACTCACGGCAAAGTCCTACACGCGTTCCGCCAATATGAATGCTAATTACCATCATAGTCGTGCTTTCGGTGTATATGCGCTCAATTACACCTCGTCCTTCGCCTATTCGCGGAATTTTAATGCTTTGCGCGATCAAAGGGATACTTTGCGTTGGGAAAACTTTTTTACCTACGCAATAGGCTTGTTGGACACCAGTTTAACCATCGATTTTGTGCAGCAAGGTAGTGATAATGTGCGTGGATCCTTGAGTTTTCGCGCCACTCGAAATTTCTAAGTCCATGAGGCGCTAATATTAGTAAATACTAAATTAATACAGATCGTTGAATGGGTTTATAAATATAAGCATAAATACCAGAGATCCGTTGTCCCAAGGTGATACAACAGGTATTATATGGGGTCGCGGAGAATTAGTTATTTGTTAGATAATAGGGAGGAGGGCTCTATGTATAAGTCCGCAATAATCGGGGTGTTAAGCATGATGGCTGTGCTTTTACTTCCCAATGCCGCCAAGGCTGAATACGCTGATGTGGTGATTAACAACTATGCTGATGCTGCAGGTATGCGACCTGCTGTATTTCCGCATTGGTATCACCGTATTCGTTTCCGATGTAAAGTTTGCCATGCAGACCTTGGATTTAAATTCAAAGCCGGCGGTAATAAAATAACAATGGCAAAAATTATAGATGGCCAATTTTGTGGTGCTTGCCACAATGGGGAAATTTCCTGGTCTGTTGAAAACTGCGGTATGTGTCATTCAGGTGTGCCTGGTACACCGACATCTATCCATGGAAGTACCGTGCAACGTTTGGTAGCACCTACGTACAAATCCTTGGGTGATAAAGATCGCGCACAGTAAGCCAACAGAATAAGGGATAGTATTATGAAAACGATAAAAATCTTGCTTGGCGCGCTGGTGCTGTTTTCTTTGGTTTTCTCCAGTACGGCAGTATTGGCGGCAAGTAAATCTAAGAGTAAAGTTAGCGACGCTAACATTTTTAACCGTTTATTGAAGAAAGAAAAAATGCGCAATGCGCCACCACCGAAGGATGGGATCCACGATCCTGCTAACGATGGTACACATGTATTGCAACCCCCCCTAATTGCCTATGATGGGTTACCTCCATCAGATTTTGGTAACTATGTGGATTGGGTTAAATCGCTGGATGATGGCAAATTGAATCCGCGTTATGATCGGGCGGATCCAACGGTTGAGCCTTTGGTTATGGATTTGGACATTGTACGAGAAGTAAAAGCATCTATGCCGGATGTGGTGTTTCCGCACCGACAGCATACGCTCTGGTTGCATTGCTCCAACTGTCATCCGAAAATTTTTATTCCGCAACGCAATGCCAACGTGATCAATATGTCGGCGATTTTGCTGGGACAAAAATGCGGTGTTTGTCACGGGAAAGTGTCTTTTCCGATTACGACAAAATCTTGCAGGAAATGTCACTCTAAAGACAAACCCAAAGATTGGAAACCGCCCAAGAGTGAAGCCAGCTTGAAAAACCCTTGGCGCTAGTGGGTAAAGAGAATAATTATAATGTACTAATGTTGTGAAGTTGAGCGGCGAGTGAACAATCAGTGCACTCGCCGCTTGTTATTTTGTCTGTCTCATTTTAATCTTTAGCACAATTCCCTTTCTATAGGATTGTAGAAATTATAGGATAATAGGAATTTTATTGTTCCAGGTTACAGAGTGAGTATTAACTTATGAGAAATTTGGTCCTGATGCGAGTAGCCGTGGGCGGTATGGTGGCAGGTTTAGCCATTGCCGGATGTTCCGTGAAAAGTAAACGAGTTGAAGAACCAGCTGTAGCCAAGGAGGCCAAATCGCAGGAGGAAACTCAAGCTGCGGCAGCGGTGCCGGCACCACCGGAAAAGCAAGCCGTGGAAATACTGGTTCCACCTGCTGAAGTAGCTCAACCCAAGGTGTCCGTTGATCCAATACCTAAAGCTGCTCCCAAACCGGTGGAAACAGCAAAAGTAGAAAAGCCTGCAGCGGTGAAGCAAGAGCCTTCAGCGGTGAAACAAGAGCCTTCAGCGGTGAAACAAGAGCCTTCAGCGAAAAACCAAGAGCCTGCAAAAGAAGCACCCGTAGCGGCAAAAGAGCCCGCAAAGACACCCATGATAGAGGCGCAATCTAAAGCACAAGTAACCGCGCCAAAATCCACCGGACCGGATCATTTTGTTATCACGGTTGCAGAAAAAAATTCATCGCATCCCCATTTTGGTAAGGGGCATAAATTGGGCTTTTCCGTTAATGGTGAGCCGGGCAAAGAGCTGGTAGTGCAGCGATCCAAAGCTTATCGCTTTGAAGTAGCCACAGACCCCAAGCACGATGTGTATTTTTCCACCAAAGAAATCGGTTGGGGTTCCAGTCCTTGGGCCGATGGTGTGGAAGGCGCGTTTATTTACAACGGTATCATCAATGTCAAACTGGACGACAAGGCTCCCAAAGCCTTGTACTATTCCTGTCGAAATCACCCCTATATGGGTGGAAGAATTCATGTGGTTAATCCGGGGGAAACCGTTGCCATAAAAAAAGGCAAGAGTTCCTCTGGCGCCGCTGAAACAGAGGTTAAGGTTACCGCAGGCATGGTGAATCAAAAGTTAATGTTTGCGCAAATGTTAATGAAATCCCAGTCGTTTAAGTCCCTGACGGCTGTCCAGCGCCAAACTGCAGAGGAACTGGTCGCCGGTGCAAAGCAGGACTCAAAAGCCGGGAATCACCAACAGGCGTTTGCAGCAGCAGAAAAGGCTTTGGTTATTTTGAAAAATAAAAAGTCTGCCAGCGCGGTTGCTAAAGATAACCCGCAGGTAAAAGCCGAATATAAGGAGCTTACAGCATCCATTGCAGATTATGAAAAATCCCATGCGGACAATGTGAAACGAGTCAAGAAAGCCGGTAAATCCAAACCTGTTAATTACGACAAGGACAAAGTTGCCGCTTTAAAGAAAAAAGCCGAAGACGCGGCGAAACAAAATGACTACGAATCCGCCAATCACAGTCTGCATGAGGCTCAAAACCTCATCACTAAAGCACTGCAAGGCATGTTACATTCCACAACAATTGTTTATGACTTGAATTTTGAAACACCACAAGAAGAATATGAATATGAGTTGAAACGCTTTGGAGGTTACGAAGAGCTGATACCGGTTGCCATCGAAGCAAAAAAACCGGCGGAGGGAGCGAAAAAACTCATGCAAATGTATTTGAAAAAAGGCCGTGATATGAGAGAGGCTGCAGTGAAAAAGGCGGCATCCGGTGATTTCCCGGTAGCCATCGCCATGCTGCTGGATGCCACTAAGGAAGTTCGGCGGGCATTACGCATGGTTGGCGTAATGCAATAAGTATCAGGGAGACTAAGAAGTTGTTGCTTAAACAGTATTTAAAAGGAATCACAAGAGTGAAACGACTTGGACTTATGGGATTATTCTGTATGATCTTTGTGCCGTCACTCACGGCCGAGGAGGGCAGCGGGCATTTCCAGCTGCACGGAGACGTGGTGCCAATTCATAAGGATGGTATTCATGATCCGGAAAATGACGCAGTGAACACGCTGCAGCCTCCCTATGAGGCAATGAAGGATTTTCCCCGTGATGCACGCGGTGTCATCAATTGGGTGGAAACCCTGAATCAAGGTTTTATCAACCCTAGAACCGGGTTGACCGGAAAAGAAAAAATGCATTCTGTGGATTTCGATGTCATTTTCAAAAATACCGCATCCATGCCCTACGTGCGTTTTCCACATCTCCCGCACACAAAGTGGCTAACCTGTAAGAATTGCCACCCAGGTATATTTCTACCCCAACGCGGGGGGAATTTTGTAACCATGGCTGCCATTATAGAGGGAGAATATTGTGGAGTTTGTCATGGGAAAGTTGCTTTTCCGCCACTGGAGTGTAATCGATGTCACAGCGTTGCGCGGAAAAGTGTCGGTTTAAGATAAGTTTCGCTCTCTTTGCTGCATGGGTGCTGCTGCTATCAGCATGCACTATGGAGGAATTGGAGCGATTCGCTCGCGAAAAAGAAGAAGTTAATCCTTTACCTACATCTTCCACCGGGATTGTGCCCAGTGCCGGAGCTTTGGTGCCTCATTCCATCATCAAGGGCGGGAAACACGAGTTCAAAGGTGCCGTGGGGACTGTGGCGCGTCTGTTGGTGGGTCCTGCCGATGAAGTAAAATTTGTTAAACCGGTAGCCGTCGGTGGGCGTGATAATTTTCTCTATATAGTGGATGCGGGTGCTAAAGTAGTATTCCGTTACAATTTAGATACTCATAATATTTCCGCCATTGGCCAGGTCGGGGTTCGTTTTGCCGGTGACCTGGGGAACATCTATGTGCTTAAGGACTATTCCTTTTACATAGTAGACTCTACCGGTAAACAGGTCTTACATTTTGATAAAGAAGGCCAATTATTAAACACATTGAACGATCCCGCCAACTTATCTCGCCCAATGGATGTGTGGGTGAATGAGCGCAATGGGGATGTCTATGTGGCCGATGGCTCTTACAGCCATATTATTGTGTTTGATCGTTTCGGTCGAGCGTATAAATTGGTGGGTCAACGGGGAACAGGGCCGGGTCGCTTCCGTGCCATTACGGATATGACAGCGGGAGTCGACGGACTCTATGTTGTGGATAGACTGGAGTTACCCATTCAGGTGTTTGGCTTTGAGGGTAATTTTTTATTTTCCTTCGGAGAGAAGAAACAAATATACCCAACGGCGATAGCCGTGGATCAGTGGAAACGAGTGTACGTCAGTGATAAGTCGGATAATACCATACGCGTTTATGACAACAAGGAGCTTATCGCTGAGGTCGGGGGGGGGGGTGCAGCACCCGGCCGATTTCGCTTAATAACGGGAATGTGGTTAAAGGACCGGTTTCTATATGTGGCCGACAGCATGAATAAACGAGTGCAGGTGATGCAAATCAATCCGGAATATTCCGGTAATTTCATTCCATTGGGGTTGTAAATGGCTTTAGATCACGTTTTTACAATAGCTGGGCGCAGAGGACTAGTCGGTGTTTTGGTTTTAGTGATGCTGAGCGGTTGTGCGGAAATCCAATACCGGTTCCAATATCATGAAGCAAAACAGCTGCAAGAAGTTAAAACAGACGCTGAAGGCAACGAAAAAATAACCCAGCAAGCCCCTTTGGTCTGGCCTTCACCGCCTGAGCAGGAGCGATTTAAATATATCGGTGAGCTTTCAGGGGAAACAAACTTTAAACCCATAGAGTCATCCAAGACATTTTTAGAGCGCTTAGGTAGTTTCTTCCAATGGTTGGTTGGTTTGGATACCGGGGGAAACAGTCCAATGTTGTTGCGTCGGCCACAATCGGGAGTGATGGACGATGATGGCCGTATGTACGTTACCGATGTGGGGCGCCATTCTGTGCTTATGTTTGATACCCAAAAAGGTGAATTTGCCGAATGGACGCAAGCAGGAGCCCAGGAAGATTTTAAAACGCCAGTGGGAATTGCTATATCCTCACAAGGGAAAATTTATGTGGCGGATGCGGACTGGGGGTTTATCGTAGAATTGGATAAAGAGGGTAATCCAATTCGCAATTTCGGCAAAGGAATTTTGCAAAGACCTACCGGTCTTGTTTACGATACCATTTTGCATCAGCTCTACGTTGCCGATACTCATGCTCACGATATCAAAGTTTTTAATGTCAACGGCGAATTAGTTGATAACATTGGTCAAAAAGGCAGCGCTCCAGGCGAATTCAATTCCCCAACGCATTTGGCGTTTTCTCGCGGCAAGCTCTATGTCACTGATACTTTTAATACTCGTGTTCAAGTGTTGAGCAGAAATGGCGATGTGAGTCATCAAATTGGTCAAAGAGGCTTATATATCGGTAATCTTATCCGCCCAAAAGGTGTGGCTACTGATTCGCAAGGAAATATATATGTCATTGAGTCATATGCCGATTATTTGCTAGTATATAATGCTAAGGGCGATTTTCTTTTACCTATCGGGGGCACTGGTTCGGAGGCGGGGAAGTTTTATCTGCCATCCGGAGTCTGGACCGATTCCAAAGATCGCATCTATATAGCTGATATGTTCAATGGACGTATTGTGGTTTTGCAGTATATAGCTTCGCAATACAGTTCGGAATTTAGCGGCATGAAGAATTAAGCAACGCTTAACCGTGTAAAGATAGAATAAACTGTCACTCTGATGAGCGCAGGTAGACAGTACAGTTAAACTCATGCCACGGATGATAATGAGTATAGGAACGGGATCAGGGGCATCTATGCCGGGATTATGAGAATAGACGGGGTCGTTATGAATATCGTGCGTGTGGTAGGGCAGTGCATGGTTTTGGTGTTGGGCACGATGTTATGTGTATCCAATGCATGGGCGGGGCGCATCGCGGATATCTCCAATACAAAACACAATTTTTCCACCGGTGGGCCCGATACTTTACCCACCGGTCAGCAACGTGTGGTTAAAGCGCAGGCGGAAAATCAAATCTGTGTCTTTTGTCATACACCGCATGCGGCCAATACCGAAGTTGCTCCATTGTGGAATCGAAATTTAACCACGGCGACTTATCAAGTTTACGGTTCCACCATCGGCGGTGCCTCTACCAGTTCCTTTGATGCAAACATTACCCAACCCAGTGGCGTCTCCAAACTGTGTTTGTCCTGTCATGATGGAACCATGGCTATCGGTGGCGTTAACGTTTTAAACGGGTCCGATCGAAACGGACCTATCCAGATGGTGGGTACGGGGCCTGGTGGAAACATGGCTCCGGGTGATGGTACCACCACCGGTTTTACGCGTTATCTTGGTACAAATCTGACCAACGATCATCCCATCTCCGTCACTTACGACCAGACCTTGGTCACTGTGGATGCGGAAATGCGCAATCCCAACCAAAACCATATTTTCGTACGCACGGTTGATCCCGGGCGACCCGTGACAGAGCAAGTGCATCTGGAAGGTAGCCCCAGCGTGGTCAATGGCGGATTGGTCCAATGTAACAGTTGTCACGATCCTCATATTCGCAGTACCGATCCTCAGGAAAATATTAAATTCCTGCGGTTGAATCGTTTACAAGTAGGGCAAGGTCCCAGTACGGTCCAAGTGTTTTCTCCGCAAAACGATATTATTTGTCTCGCTTGTCACGAAAAAACCGGCTGGGCCGGTTCGGCTCATGCTGATGAACGGGTGGCCAACGAGGTTTACACCGCAGGTGCTGCCCAGGCCCGTGAATTCCCTGCCGGTACTCAAGTTTGGCAATCCGCCTGCTTGGCCTGCCACGATACTCATACTGTGGAAGGTTCACGACGTTTGTTGCGCGAAGGGGTTGACGGTAACACGTTAACTTTAGCGGGAAATTACCGGATTAAACAAGGCGGTGGTCAACCGGCCATTGAAGAGACATGTTATGCCTGCCACTCGCGCGACGGTTTTACGCTACAAGGGCAAGATCGAGGACTAAACGCCAGCACATTTGAGGTGCCGGACATAAAAACAGATTTTACCACCATGGCGCGGCGCATGCCGATCACTACGGCGGCACAACAACGCAGTTTTGAGGTGCACGATATCGGTTCAGCCAATGCCGATGCCGCTCGCGTTGGTGACGGGCCCAATGGTTTAGGTAAGGATTTTATTGAATCTGCTGCCTTGATGGGCAATGGTAATCGTCATGTGGAATGTACCGATTGTCACAACCCGCACCGAGTCACCAAAAACCGATTGTTTTACGAAGATCCAGTTGCCACCGGTCCAGCGGCTGCGGGAACCCATAGTCATACGCAGCCTCATACCAATCTGGCCTCCGGTGTATTACGCGGTATATGGGGTGTGGAACCGGTGTATACGTCACAGTCGTTTTATGATGATCCATCCAGTTTCAATGTTAAGCGGGGCAATCCGGCTAATACAGTGGTGCGGGCAACAGACTCCCCGGATGCTGTGGATTATGTTACTCGGGAATATCAAATTTGCTTTAAGTGTCATTCCAATTATTCTTTCGGGACGACACCCCCGCCAATGGGCTATAACCCCAATTTAACACCGGCCAGTGTCAACAATATTGGTTCTTATACAAATATTGCGAGGGAGTACAATTCCCCGGCTTCACATATGGGTGAAGGCGCTGCTGCCGGTGGTGGTGCGACCGGTGCAGGTGCAAACCACCGTTCCTGGCATCCGGTGATGCGACCCACGGGCCGGGATGGCGGTGTTCGCGGTGTGACGCCGGCACAGTTGTGGTTGCAACCGTTCCAGTTTATCGGTACTCAAACCATGTATTGCACTGACTGTCATGGTTCCAGCACAGCAGGTGGAACCGCGGTACCAAACGGCGGTGAAAACGGCTTTGCCTGGGGTCCACACGGTTCCAACGATAACTTCCTGCTCAAAGGCCCGTGGTCTGGAGCGACCACCGGGGGTACGGGAGCCGGCACACCCAACCACTTATGTTTTAAGTGCCATAATTACGATCAGTACGGTACGGGAAATGGTGGTACCGGTGGTGTAGCCAACAGTGGCTTTCGTCTAGGTGGCGGTATGGGCGGTATGTGCATGGGCGGTGGTATGGGTGGTGGAGCCGGTGGCGGTATGATGTGTATGATGGGTGGCGGCGGTATGGGTGGCATGGCGTTCAATAACCTGCATGTATTTCACAATAATGTGGTGACCAATTTCCGCTGCAATCTGTGTCACGTGGCTATCCCACACGGCTGGAAAAACAAAAACTTCCTGGTCAATCTTAATGATGTAGGTGCGGAAAGCAGTAATGGTGACCGGGGTGAAATCGCCTGGCCGGCCGGTAGAGCCCGTTATGTGAATGGTCCCTATTATAATGGAGCCGTGTTGAAAATACGGAATTTTGCAGTGAGTGGTGGCTGGAACCCTGTCGATTGTGGCTCAGCTTCCGGTGCCTTTGGTGTAGGCTGGATGGCGGCTACCTGCGCAAACGCACCATAAGCGAGCTTGTTTGTATATTTTAAGGTTGCAGGTTTGAAAGCAGTATTGGTGGCAAACCAGGCCCGGCGTTTTCCCGGCCTGGTTTTTATTCTTTGTTGTATTTGTACTTCGGTCCTGGCTGAACCCCAGGCCCGTTTTGCCTATAGTGTCAACTCTGTAGATAACAGTATTACTGCCTACCGAATTAATGAGTACGGCATTCCTGTTTATAATAGTCATATGCATGGCGGTAAGTTTCCCTCCTCGGTGGCAATACATCCGGGAGGAAAATTTCTAGTTACCACTTCGCAAATACGAAATCGAATTCAGGTCTATTCCATTGATTCAAAAACCGGAGAAATCGCAAAACACGGAGCGCCGGTTGATGATAAAAGTTTATCCATTTTTGATTCGGATTTTACCCCTGCCGGGGAGTTTTTATACGTGGCGGGTCGAATATCCAACACCATTTCGGCCTATCGCTTCGATGCGGTTACCGGGAGATTAACCAGCATATCCGGCAGTCCCTTTAAAACGCCGGGGCGGCCACGCCAGTTGTTGATTCACCCGTCCGGACGATTTCTTTTTACGTTGGGTGTTTTTGACGACACCGTATCGGTATTTTCCATTGACGAAAAATCCGGCGAACTGACTCTAGTTCAGAAAAGCTCCGTAGGTGTTGCGCCTATGAGTATAAAAATGGATTTCTATGAACAGCCGGAATACACCAAATCTGCTCCGTATAACTTAGCGCTGGACGCAGAAGGTAAAGTGCTCTATGTGGCCAATTGGGTATCTGCAAGTATTTCTGCGTTTTTAGTAGATACGCATACCGGCAAATTGACAGTGGTGCCGGGCAGTCCTTTTATTACCGAGGCTCATCCCTACAGTGTGATAGTCGATAAAAGTGGACGCTATGTCTATAGTGCACACTGGGCATCGGATAAGATTATACTGTACAAAAGGGAGGCCAACGGTGCTTTACAGCGCGTTGCCGGAGCCGAAGTCACCGCAAAAGGTCAAGCGCCGGTAGATTTGTGGATAGATCCGTCGCAGCGTCTTTTATACGTGACAAATTATGTGAGTCACAATATTTCAGTGTTTGAAAGGGACATGTCCAATGGCCGTCTTCGGTTTAAGGACGCTTACACTACCCGCAACAACCCGAGAAAACTGGCGTTTCTCACGGGAAATACACCAGTCCGAATTCAGTCGGATGCGTTGTTTGTGTTGGATAAACGGTTTAATAAAATTCAAGCCTATCGTTTGCAACAGGGCGTACCTCAGACCGGTACTCGGTCAGAGCAAGTGGTCAAAGGTAAGCCCGTGGCACTCAGTTATGATCGTGAGCATGCCCTAGTCTATGTGTTGACTCAAAACCCCAATCAGTTACTTGTATTTCGTTATGATGTGCAAAAACATGATTTACGCCCATTGAGTAATTCCACGTTGGCTCTGCAGTGGGAAGCAGAGGCCGTGACAACGGGTGTCACAGGGCGATTTGTGTATGTGGCCAATACCAGTCAAGGTCATATGTCTGTATTTGAGTACGATGCGGATAAAAACCGTTTGCAATCCTGGCCTGAGTCACCCTTTGTATCCGATCCGGGGCCCGCCGCACTGCGTATGGGGTCGGATGAGAAAATTATGTATTCGGTAAATACTAAAAACAATACTATTTCAGCATTTATGTTTGGCGAAGGAGATGCTCCCACTCCCTTGATTCGGAATTTAATTCGCTCAGAGTTTATTTTTAAGACCGGGGCCGAACCTAAAGATATAGTGTTTGATGTAGGCGGTAAGTTCGCTTACGTGGCCAACTACGGTGACGATTCTCTGTCGCCGTACTGGGTACATCAACATAACGGTAAACTGACTCAAATTCGTCTTCCAGGATATTCTGCCGGCAAAGGACCTATTAGTTTGGCTATGCATCCCGGCAACCGTTTCTTATATGTGGTAAACCGCAAAGAATCCACCGTATCGGTGTTTGATATGGACCCAACCAATGGAATAATAACCGAGCGTAAGCGAGTTAAGACTGGGAAAACGCCCATCAAAATACGCTTGGATGATGGGGGGCGGTATGCTTATGTGGTTTACGAAAACTCTGCAGTTATGAGTGTTTTTTCAATCAATGACACTGGTAAACTGCTTAAGCTTAAGGACGTGACTTTGCCTGGAATTGTTGCTGATTTTGTTTTGCATCAAAGGATAGCGGCAACTCAATAATCCTTCCTGTGTCACCAAAGTCTCCTGTTCAAAAAAGCCCCGGTATAAAACGTTTCTTCACCTGTTGCATATACTGCCGGTACTCGGGAAATTTCTGTAAATGACGCTCTTCCGTAAAGGCTCTTAATATATACAGGGTTGCCCACATACTGTAGCCATAGACAAATTTTAAAGTCCAAAATTGTTTGTAGAAAGCGCCCTGGGAAAACCACAGCAACAGTTTGAATGTTGTGCCCGGGTGGCGGATTAGGCTATAGAGCCCTTTATTTTGCAATTTCTTAAAGGTGACATTGACTATAGAGGGCCCCAGAGATACATTGGAGTAAATTTGAAAGCCTAAAAGCACAACCTCCAATACTTTTAACGCGGTTAACGTTACAACTCCGGAAAACACCAGGTCTTGCTCCAGCCCTGTCGCTGCATGGGGGCCAAAGGGGAAAAACGATCCGGTGATTTCGTTGAGTGGCGCATAACAGGCGAAACACACTAACCAGCCGCCGGCAGTTAAATCTACTGAGCGGCTGCGATTCTCCAGCCAGCGCGATTCCAGTCCGTAGTTAAGCGCCGCATTGACAATGTCGGTAGTCCAAAGTACAGCGCTGACCATCACCAGAAAACTTAGAAACTGCCATTGTGCCTGCAAAGACTGGTAGATATTGATGGAGCTGACTAGATTGGCCAAGACTTGAGCAATCATAATGGGTATAAAATAGCCCCGCATGAGAATGTTTAATAGGACTTTTTTATTGGTGGGGTTTTTCAGTACTCTAAATGGATTCTCCGGTGTATGTTGCGCGCCACTGGTAGAGGGTTTATCGGCAAACAAGGCCAATCCCATTTGTTTTACGATATGGATGATTCGTACCGCCGGATCATAGAAATCTTCTACTCGGGAGGATTTAAAAATCAATGTAAGGACAAAGTAAGGAAAGCCCCCATACAGGCTGGCCATAAGTAAATACTCAAAGAAAATCTCGTTCGCCCTGAAGCTTGAGGTGCCGTAAAAGGGAAGTTGGGTGTAAAGCAATTTGGCCGATGCGATTATGGATAGCCAGACCAGGTAGCGGGCCAGTGCCTGGCGCAATACAGTCCGCCAACGAAACTGGCGGTTGTAACGGAACACGCTCTTGCCGAGCTTTTGTTGCCATAGCAGGGCCACGCTGTTCAATAATGCGAGCAGTAATAGCGGGATGAGAAAATACGCCTGTTCCCAGGAGGTATTGGCAAAAAGCCAAGTCATACTTAAGGTGGTAGCCAGAGCGCACAGAAAATAGATGTGGGGTGAAATATGCATGGTCCGATTATACGGGTTTCCATTTTCAGGGGAAGCTTTTGCCTCGGCTGGGTGAGGTTGGACCAGTTCTCATATATGCGGAATTTACTGATAGACATCTTGAACAATCCCACAAAAAGATAAGAGTATTGGAGGGGGTCAGCTACTGTGATTGCCGACAGTGTCCCGGCTCATACTTAGGTAAAGTGTTGCTTCTGTTGTACCCGTTCGACTTAAGGAATCAGGTTATGGAAAACATTCCAGTCGTCTGTATTTGTTCTTACCTGACGGTTTTTGTCAGCCATTCGCCCATAAAGTAAATCACCATTTATCCGATATGAAGACGAATAGGCTGCGCAATAGGAAATTGCGCTTTTGGGGATTATCAATTGTACAAACAGTTTTTTATAGTATTAATTTTTGTGGGCTCAGTTGTGGGGTTAATTACCCCCGGATGGGCTGCTCGAATCTCAGACGTTAAGAACACCAAGCACAATTTTTCCACTAACAGTCCCACTTTGCTGTTTGATGAAAATGGAAATCCGGTTATACGGTCGGTGGAGGCAGTCAGTGAAACGCAGATTTGTGTGTTTTGCCATACGCCTCATGCTGCTAATCCGCAGGCCAAAGTGCCCTTGTGGAATCGCGGCCTGTCCGGGGCTACCTACCAGGTTTACGGGTCACAGATTAACGGCAGCGGTACCAGCTCATTGGACGCAACAGTTTCACAACCCAATGGAATATCCAAATTATGTTTGTCCTGTCATGACGGTACGCTTGCTATCGGTGCAGTCGATGTTCTAAACGGCACTGCTTCCAGTACGGTTGAAATGGCGGGTGTGGGGGGCAGTGGAGAAATGGCCCCCGGGACGTTTGGTGTCGATAGTGGTTTTACCCGAAATTTGGGCACGGATTTGACTAACGATCATCCGATTTCCCTGATGTACGATCACAATTTGGTGGTGATGGATGGGGAAATGCGGGTGCCATCGGAGCAAGCAGATATTGTGGTTCGCACCCGAGATCCCTTGCCCGCAGACCAGCCGAGAAAAGCCATCCATTTACAACCGGTGGCGACCAATACCACCGGCGGTTTAGTGCAGTGTAATAGTTGCCATGATCCACATATTCGGGATGATGAAGATCCCGGTATCAAATTTCTGCGATTGAATCGCTTACAGAAAAATGTCCATCCCAGTACCGACACCGTTTTCAATAAAGACAATGATATTATATGTTTGTCCTGTCACCAAAAAGAAGGTTGGGCCGGGTCGGCGCATGCCAATAGTGATGTGGCCGATGAGGTCTATACCAGCAATGCAGCTGCATTGCGTGAGTTTCCTACAACCGGTTTAGGAACTCAAGTCTGGCAATCCTCATGCTTGGCCTGCCATGACACACATACCGTGCAAGGTTCCAGGCGTTTGTTGCGGGAAGGAACCGATAGTCTGTCGCGGCCGAAACAGGGCGGGGCCCCGGCTTTGGAGCAGACCTGCTATGCATGTCATTCTAATGATGGGGATACCTTGGTTACGCAAGGTTTGAATACCGAAGTCCCGGATGTTAAGAGCGATTTTTCTCTGCCTCGCCATATGCCAATAACGAGCGAGGAACAGGGTAATTTCAGAACGGAAGTTCACGATATTGGATCCAGTGTGTTGCCGCAGGCTGGAAAAGATTTTCTGGAATCAGCAGCGAAATTGGGAAAAATATCTGCCGGTGGAACGCTAAACAATCGCCATGCTGAATGCACGGATTGCCACAATCCTCATCGAGTTACCAAGACTCGCTTGTTTTATACCGACCCTTTTACGGGGAGCGCCGAGGATGATAGAGCCGCTGGGACACATAATCACAGTGCGCCCCACAGTAACATTGCCTCAGGAGTGCTCAAAGGGACATGGGGAGTGGAACCCACCTATATCAGTAATAGCTTTCATATCGATCCTATATTTGATGTTAACAGTGTAAAACGGGGTAATCCACCCATCAATGCCTCCACTTTGGTGACCAGTGAGTATGTGACGCGGGAATATCAAGTATGTTTGAAGTGTCATTCCAACTATAGCTACGATACACCTCCCAGCCTGGGTGTGTCGACGCCCCCCAATACCAACGGCATGATGGCTTACACTAATCAGGCGACAGAATTTCATGCGCCATTGAGCCATGCGGATGAACCGGTCAGTTTGGGCTTGGATGGAGGTGCCGGGGTGGCACCTGTTAGCGCCAATGCTCCGGATTGGAACACCAATAACCATCGATCATGGCACCCGACCATGCGTGCGACCGGACGCACGGCGGCAAAAAGAAATGCGAACGCCAACAATTGGTTGGCACCATTTAATTCAGCCATTGGCAGTTTAACCATGTATTGTTCTGACTGTCATGGTAGTAATACGAATGTGGATACGGTGGTGCCGGGGGATGGGTCAGAAAATAGTCGTCCCTGGGGACCGCACGGATCGGAAAATGACTTCATTCTTAAGGGGGCCTGGTCCGGAGATCGACTCAATGGTACGGGCGAACTGCAAGGCAGTCCCGGTGCTCAAAACCACTTGTGTTTTAAGTGTCACGATTTTGACCAATATGCCAATCCTGCGGCCGCGCCTCAAGACAGTGGCTTTAGTATGACAGGAATGTGTTCTGATATGTGCGGTGGTGGTGGCATGGGTGGAATGGGGGGTATGAATAATTTGCACATCTTCCATGCTAATCAAGTACAGAATTTCCGTTGCAATTTCTGTCATGTAGCCGTGCCTCACGGTTGGAAGAACAAGAATTTTCTAGTCAATCTGAATGATGTGGGGCCGGAAAGTACCAACGGAGATCGCGGAGAAGTTCGTAACAATACCACTGCCGCGTATACCAACGGACCTTATTACAACCGAGCAGTATTAAAAGTCGTCACTTTTGCACAAAGCGGTGGATGGGATCCGGGGCGCTGTGGGTCAGCCAACACGGGGGGCAACGGCCAGACCGGAGTGAACTGGATGGCGTTTGGAAGCGAAGCATGTAACAATGTACCCTAACCCGGGCGGCGCGATTTGCCGCTGTGTATAACAATAATGCGCTTAGAGTGGAACTGTCAGGAACTCTCCTGTAGCGCAAAGGGTGATGCATGCCAAGCTTATTGAAACAACTGCTGCTGCAGGTGATGTTTGCAGCTGGTATCTGCTTCAGCGTTGCTGCGCACGGGGCTCAGTATTTTTATTCCATCAATTCTCTGGATAGCACCCTAAGTTCTTATGTGAGTGATGCTGGTGTGCTGCGTCACGCCGGCTTTATATCGGTTCCCAAAAACCCCAAAGCGTTGTTGGTGCATCCGGATAAGAAAACGGTTTATGTGCTGTCGAAAACTACGGCTCAGATAAGTGTTTTTAGGCAAGAAGTACACGGTTTGCACGAGTTGGATTTCTCCCCCTACTCTTTAAGTCTGCCTTCGCCATTTGCCATGCAGTTTCATAACAGCGGACAGTTTTTGTATGTAGCCAGCCGGGCGGGCGCCATTTTGGCTTATCGCATTGAAGCCGACCGTAGTCTCAATCCTGTTAAAGGGTCACCCTATAAATCCGGCCAACGCACGCGTTCTCTTGTGCTGCATCCCAGCGGAAATTATCTCTATGCGGTAAACGCGCACAGCAATACTATTTCAGCTTACAGCGTTGACGTAGACAGTGGAGCTTTAATTCCTTTACCTGAGTCCCCCTATGTACTTGAGGCTAAAGATATGGAGCTTAAAACCGCTGTGCCCTTGGTGGATTTTCCGTCCCAAGCCGGTGGTGTCCCATATTTTGTCAATATCCATCCCTCCGGGGGCTATCTTTATGTCACTCATTGGGCCACGGCTTCGGTTTCCGTCTATAAAATTAATCCGGATGGACGCTTGTCACGCCTGGCTGGAAATCCGTTTCCGACCGGATTGAATCCTTTTTCGGTGACCCCGCATCCCAACGGCAAATTTGTTTATATTAGCAGTTGGGGAGAACATCGTATTTACGCTTATCGTGTCGATGCGAATGGCGCCTTATCTCTTATGAAACGTCGGGTTAGTACTGCCGGAAAAACACCGGCCACTTTGGTGTTCAATGAATCAGGCGCGATCGCTTATGTTGTCAATACGCAGACAGACAGCATTACCGCGTTTGGAGTCAACACAAAAACCGGTGCTATGCACATTAAACAGCATTTACAGACCCGGCCCGGTCCTTGGGAGTTGCACCCCGGTGGTTTGGCTGACGCCAATAAGGTCCTAAAGGAAAGTACGCTTATTGACAGTAACAAAAAAATTCAGAAGAGTGCGAAAAACTCCAGGCAAGTAAAGAAAGATCAGGGAAAAGGTGAGTTCCTGTTTGCTTTAGACAAGTTTCGTCGTTACCTCACGGCTTATGAGGTGCAAAATGATGGCAAACTTAGAGAAATTGCCAATACAACTTTAGCGGGTAGGCCCGTTGATCTGGTCTCAACGAAACAATATGGGGTTGTGGTAGCTTATGAAGATACGGGTTCTTTAGATGCTTATACATTATCACTACAGCGGAAACAGTGGACTCGACTGGCCAGGCAGACTTTGCAGCTGGGGAAGGGGAAGAAGCAGTTGTTGCTCGATAACAATGAAAAATACCTTTATGTGTTAAATCGGGACAGGAAAACATTACATTCCATCCAAGTGGAGGCTTCTACCCAAATGGTACTACTTGAGGCGTTGTCGGACAGGCGCAGTGAGGCTGTGAAGTTAACGCTGGACCCGGCTGGACGATATTTGTTTGAAGTGAATGGTCAGCCCAGGGATGTGGCAGTGAAAGGATTTCGAGATCCTGCGGAAGTATTAAGTTACGAGCGGCGTAAATGGGGGTCTCCTTATACTTTAGTGGGTACTGCACAGGATGCGGTCGTGTCTCGTGGTGGAAACTTCCTTTTGATCTCTCATTCCCAGCCGCAGCAGTTGGCCGTTTATTCCGTCCAGCACCGGACCGGAGCTTTGGAATTGTTACCCGACTCCGTAATACCTATGCCCCTGCCGGTAAACGTTATAGCGTCTCATCCGACCGAATCCTTGCTCTATGTGGTGGCCGGTAAGACTATTACTGTTTATAAGTGGTTTGACGTCACAGGAACACTGAAAGAGATTTCTCAGTTTAAAACTAATTTACCACCGGTTTCGATGGTTATTGAACCGGGGGGTGAATTTGCCTATGTAAGCTATTCCAAGCGAGGTGCGGTGGACGTGTTGGAAATCGATAAAGCAGGCGGTTTAAAGTTCAAGGCCAGTACCAAAACGCGCGGACGGCATTTATTATTGTTTTCTACTATTTAGAGTTCTTATTTGGATCCATGAGCGGTTTGGGTAATCCTTACAGCTACTCGCTGTGTGCAGCTAATAATCGTAGTAATAGTTTGTTTTGAAAGTCCAAGGCATATTTTTGTTCAAACTCCAATATTAATTGTCGAGCTTTGGCGTGATTGTTTCTGAGTATTTCACCCAATAGAGCAGTTGCGGCAAGGAATTCGGTGTGGTCGGGGCTGGTGGCAATATTGTGTTGTAACAGCCACTGGCTCAATTCAGCCATTTCCCGGTGTTGTTTTTGACTTATGGCCTGGAATAGGCTGATCCAGTCCTGCTGTTGCGGTAGCAACTGGGAATAACACGGACTGGCTGCAAAAGATCCCCACAACTTGGATAGTTCATGACTGCTCAGAAATGGAATGGTCGCGTTGCCCAGTTCCAATAGGTTGGTGATCCAGGTTTGAGAGTCGGCGCTTTCGCATTGGAAAAAAATTCGGTTCACTCGGGCGATAATGTCGCGAAATTTTAAGGGTAAAAGCATACTTTGGGTTTTGCCTGCACCCGTGTTACTGCCCTGCTCGATGGCGTCATGATGGCTTAAATATCGGTCTCGAATGGCCATGGCCACCCGGGTGAACAGAGTTTTGGTGGGGGTATGGAATTGGGTTATGTTTGTTGTGTCGTTTCCGTGTGTCGATGCGCCCAAGTACTTTAATGCCGGTGGATTGCTATAGCTCAGCGCAACCAGGCCACCCGCATGGGCATTGAGAAAACGAGTTTTGGCCGCTCCTAAATCCAAAACCGGGTAATAATCAGAATTGGCCGCTGAGGAATAACTGTCGAACAGGGGTTGAAAAACTTGCTTACTTCCCAGGCGCCGTAAGTTTAGATCGTCGAGAGTGCGGACGTGGATTTTCTTTAATTCGGCTTGTAGTTGTGGTTGGTTAAATACCGCAAGGTTACTTCGGGGGACTCTACCTTGCACCCTGGCTACCAGTAAAATATCGCGGTCTGTGGCGGTGTAAATGACGTAATCGGAAAAATGGGGAGTGAGCGCTTTTGCTATGGTAGCAACCAGTTCCATGTCCAGTTCATACAATTGTATCCATTGTACCAATATGCCATTTTCACGGAGATAATTGGGGATCAGTCGATAAAATTCTTCGGTAAACAGGCCGGCTGTTCCGCTAACCCAGGGATTGGAGGGTTCGGAAATGATAATGTCGTATTTTTTGTTGTGGGTGGAAAAGTAAGTTTTGGCGTCATCAATGAAAATATGGCTGCGTGCGTCACTGTACGCCAATTCCACTCGGGGCCGAAATCCGGCCGCAGCCTCTACCATGGCGGGTTCTATTTCGATAGTATCCACAGTGCTTATGGCGCTTGAGGTTAGCAGCGTGTGGGTGCTGAGTCCGGATCCTAAGCCGATCACGGCGGCGGTTTGAGCTGTCGGGTTTAAGCTTAAGGGTACAGCGGCGGCGAGCACCATCGTGGGTTCGTCTGTAGAAACTTGGGGTGTGCCGGACATATTAATGTTGGCGTCCACCTTTCCATTGGTGCGTATATTGACGTGTCCATCGGCATCTCGATGTAAGTCAACGGTGGCTGCCTTGCCATCTTTGTGGTACAGGATTTGGGTGTCGGATTCTGAAATCAGCTTGCCGGTACGGTAAACTCCGGAGCCGGTTTTATATAAGTCCAACTGAGTTAAACCTAGCGCGCCCAGCAACACGGCGGCAGTACCGATACTCGCGCCTGCCAAAGTTCTTATTCCCAGTCCGGCGTAGTACAGCAGTATCAAGCCCAATACCATGTCGATAGCGGCTCCAGTCCACAGTGCATTCTTCAGTCCCAGCAGAGGGAGTCCTAAGTGTATGGCAAACATTACTCCGACAATGGCGCCGATTGTGTTAGCAGCATACACCGCGCCGATACTTTTTTCGCCGTGGCCACCGCCAAGAAGTAGAAAAGTAATTAACGGTAAGGTCATGCCCGCACAAAAAGTAGTGGGTAGCATAATCATCAGCGCAATACCGTGACTGGAAAGATTAAACAGGCTATATCCCAGATCTGTTTTTTCCAAGTTGGCGACCAGCCAACGCATCAGCTCAAAACTTTGGTCATATAAGGGGATGGTTCCCAGTGCCAGTGCCCCCATAGCTAACTGGATAATTGCTAAAACTAATATGGGCTTGGTAAATGTACCGATGCGATTGCGAATCCATAATCCACCGAATGCCAATCCAAAAATAAAAGCACTGAGCATGAGTTCAAAGGCGTGAGTGGAGCTGCCCAATACCAAGCTAAGCATGCGAATCCAACTGATTTCATAGATAAAGGATGCCGCACCAGTGAAAAAGGCGATGGACAACATCACCACAAACCAAGTGCCTCTACTATTATTGGTGTGGGTTTCCTGCGTTTTTATTTGGCTTACCGGATCGCCGGCGGGGTGATCTTTGACCAGTCGCCAAACCAGTACTGCCAGAATCAGGTTGATCAGGCCTGCACTTAATAAAGTGCCCGGAAGTCCCACATACTCGATCAGTACAAATCCGCTCGCCAAGACGCCGACAGCGGCACCAATGCTATTGGAAAAATACAAGATGGAGATGGAGCGGCCCGGTTGTTGGGGGAAGCGGCGCAATAATCCGGTGCTCATCAAAGGGAAAGTCATTCCCAGTAATATGGATTGGGGTAAAATTAATAGGGAAGCCAGGGTCCATTTATAGATTCCGACAATGCCAGGGGAACCCAGTGCCGGCATGATGCTGTCGTAAGACCAGCCAGTGATCCCAACAAACAAGGGATGAAACAGTAGGGCAGCGGTGCCGATCAGGCCTTCGGCAATGGCGTAGCCGAGTAACAGGTTTTTCCACCGCGTGGAGTATTGGCTGCAAATGATTGAGCCCAGTGCCATACCTCCCATAAAAATAGCCAAAACCAGCGTTTGGGCGTAGGCTGCATGGCCTAGAAAAAGTTTTAGATAGTGCGACCAGATGGACTCATATATAAGGCCGGAAAAACCGGATATGGCAAACAGAATAAAGAAGACGAAGCGTTTGTTATAGTGTGTGTCCATGCGAAATAACTTGCAGCGTAGCCAAAGTGGAATCTTACACAAAATCCACAGGTAATGCGCCATGGATACCTTATACGCATACTAAAAACATGGCTATGGCTCGCGTCAGGGGAAGCGAATGGGTATAATCGGATTTACCGGTGCTGCATAAGGAATGGTAAGCAAATCCGCAGTGAGGCGGAAGCCGCCGGATTTTTTAGGCGAATGTGAGCGTTAATTACAGGCGTTGGTGATGAATTTTTTACGTCGGCTGGCTTCATTGAAAGTGACACTGTTGGGCATGGCTCTGCTGGCCGCCGGTGCTATGGCTATTTACGGTAACCCGGCACAAATTCCCGCCTGGGTGTTGACCGTGCCTTTAATGGTTTTGGCCCTTAATTTAACCGCAGCTATCATAACCAATGTGCGCATTAACCAGCAGCCTGGATTACTGGTATTTCATGTATGTTTGTTGGCCCTGGTGATTCTAGCCGGAGTAGGCCGGTTAACCTATTTGGATAGCCATGTCGAACTGCCTATCGGAACCCGTTTTGATGCTGCTGAGATGTTGGACACCCGGACTGGCATATTTCACCAAGGAAATATTGATAAAGTCGCATTTACTCAAGGTGAGTTTTCGGTGGAGTACTCCCCGGGTATACAGCGAGGGCGCACTTATAGTCATGTACAGCTTAGAGAAGCGTCAGGTCGGTGGGTGGAGCAAGTGATTGGTGACGACAGTCCTTTGTTGTCGCACGGGTACCGGTTTTACACTACACACAATAAGGGTTTTACGGTTGTGCTGCATTGGATGCCGGATAACGGTACGCCCCGTTTGGGAACTATCAATATGCCTTCCTTCCCTTTGTTTGACTATAAGCAGGATAATCGCTGGACACCGCCGGAAAGCAAAAAGGAAATTAAATTTTGGTTGCAGCTCACCACGGCAATGGATGTTAGCAAATCCTGGGTGCTCAGTCACAGGAACTCCTCCGGCGTCTTGGTAGTCACACACAGGGGACAAAGGACTGAGCTGGGTTTGGGCCAAAGTGTAGATCTCGGGGATGGGGTGTTACGTTTTGAGCGCTTGAGTATGTGGATGGGGTATCGGATTTTTTATGACCCTACGATTCACTGGATGTTTTTTATTTCTATAGCGGGTGTTTTGGGTTTGGGGCAATACTTTTGGAAGAAAATCAATTTGCAACCCTGGATGGAGGCTGAATCATCGGAGGGTTCCGATGTGACAGATGCGGAAAATACGGACGAGGCTAACGGTTCGGTAAAAAACGGTTCGGTAAAAACCGCTACACTACCAACAAAAAGGGGAGTGGTGTGATGAGTACAGGCATTGTTGCAGAATTGCCTTGGTTATGGGCCGGGTTGACTGCCTATCTGGTTGCCACATTCGTAACCATATGGGGGGTTTCTCCGCGCTATTCGGGAAATGCGTTGGTTAAAAATAAATCCCACGAAACCGTCGTTTTGGTCTTATTGGCTTTGGGGGTGGTTTTGCTTGCGGTTGCCATATCAGCGCGCTGGGTGCGCATTGGTCACGGGCCCTGGATCAGTTTGTTTGAACTTCTAATGAGTCAGTTGTGGAGTTTGGGGCTAATATTTTTGTTTTTGTATTGGCGTCTTCCGGGGTTGCGCCCCAGTGCGGTTATTGTGCTGCCGGTAATGTGGATATTGGGTAGTTGGGTATTGACTTTGGAGCCCAGTCCCAGTCACTTTCCTGCTACTTATTATAATGCCTGGAAATGGTCTCATGTGGGTTTGGGGAAAATGTTTTTAGGCTTGTTATTGGTGGCGGTCGGTCTGGGTGGGGTGATGATCTTACGTCGCACGGAGCGAGGTCGAAAATGGTTCAGCTCCATGCCCAGTGATATGGTAGTGGATCGTCTGGCTTGGCGGTTCATGATGCTGGCATTGGTATTTGATAGTCTTATGCTGATTGCCGGGGCAGTATGGGCACAGGATGCCTGGGGACGTTATTGGGCCTGGGATTCCTTGGAAACCTCAGCATTTCTAACCTGGTTGTTTTTAGCTATTGGCCTGCATGTGCGTCTCAGTTATAAAGTGCCTTACTGGGCCAGCGGCTTGCTAATTATTGGTGTATTTTTTATGGCGTTTGCAACCTATTTTGGGACTCCTTATATCAGTCCGGCGGCGCATAAAGGAGTAATCTAATGGCGGCTAAGAGCAATCACAGTCATTTAATGTCCATTACTGTCGTAGTGTTGGCCTGCGTAGCGATTGGCTTTAGCGTACAGATGGCGCAACGGTATGCAACTGAATCCACCAATGTTTATGCAATGGGTAATACGATTCAGGGTTACCAGCGTCCCGGTTCCCATTTGGCGGTGAGGTTGTCTCCGGAAGATGCCAAGACAGTGCAGGATAGTTTTGAAAGGGCGGCGGCGTTAATTCACGCGGGTCAGTACGAGTACGCGATTAAGGCGTTGGATCAAGTGATTCGATTGCACCCCAAGCTCCCCTCGGCCTACGTCAATATGGGGTATGCATACCTGAACTTGGAGGATTATCGATCCGCAGCATCGGCGTTTGCTAAAGCTATCGATTTGAGGCCCGAACAGGCTAATGCCTACTATGGGATGGCGGAAGTGTTGGAAAAGACCAACGAGCTTGAGACTGCATTGGGTTTTATGCGTACTTTTATCCATTTATCCGATCCGGGCGATCCATTCATGGCCAAGGCGCGGTCTGCATTGTGGGAATGGGAGGCTGAGTTAGGTCGCATACCGGGAGTTGAGCCTGGAACTCCGGACAATAAATCTCAGCTGATTATTAAAAATTCGCCTCACAAACCACCGGTTTCCGGTCAAGCGCCTCATTCGGCAAAGACCAAGCCCTGAACTATGGGGCAACACTCATTCTCACGGGTGCTTTGTGGTTTCCTCTGTGGGTTCCTGATAGCCTGCTCCGAATCGACGTCGCCACAATTGAAGGTGCACGTGGGGCAGACGTTTCCAAACCTGGAGCTAAGCGATTTGCACAACAAGCCGGTGGAGCTGAAAATGGCTTCCGGGCGCCTATTGGTGTTAAATTTTTGGGCGACCTGGTGTCCTCCGTGTCGACACGAAATGCCCAGTTTGGATCGGTTGTCCCATTTACTGGATTCGGATCGAGTGGCTATTGTAGGGATCTCCATGGATAGTGATGATCACCTGGTGCGAGAGTTTTTGCTGGAGCGCAAGATTTTTTTTCGCAATTTAATGGATCGCGACATGACTCAAACCACAGCACGGATAGGGATAAGGGTGTTTCCTTCCACTTTCTATGTAGGTCCCGATGGAAAATTGCTCAAAGTGGACGAAGGCGGTAAGGTCTGGGATACCCCGGAAGTTGTCCGTGAAATAAAGTCCCTGTTGGCTGCCTATGATAAGCCTTTAAAAAATAAATAATTTTCCCATACATTGTTTTTTCGGATGGTTTATAAGCCCCCGGCGTATACAGGTGTTTTTAGATTAAAAACAATGTGATGCGTGCGAGCTTTGATAAACAAAAAGTGATAAACTGCGGTTTTTCTTTGCGGCCATATAAGGTAGTTCTAAGTGATCCTAGAGCATGTGACGGTCCCGGTTTGAGAAGTGCGCAGCTATGTTGGAAGTGAAAAATCTGCAATGCGTACGTGGTGATCACTGTTTGTTTACCGGGTTAAATTTTTCCCTGGATACGGGCGAACTAATACACCTACGCGGGTCTAATGGGAGTGGTAAAACCAGTTTGCTGCGCACAATTTGCGGATTGATGGTGCCGGCTGACGGAGAGGTGCTTTGGAATGGGGAAAGTATCGCCCGGTTACGGGACGAATTTTTCCAACACTTACTGTATTTCGGGCATTTGGGTGGAATTAAGGGCGAGTTAAGCGCTACAGAAAACCTACAACTGGCATTCCAGTTGGCAGGAGCAAATAAAAACCAGAAGCAGATAGAGACCGCGTTGGCGGACCTAGGGCTTGCTGGACGGGAGGACTTACCTACTAAAGTATTATCACAAGGCCAGAAACGTCGTGTGGCATTGGCGCGATTGCTTTTAACAGACGCCGTGTTATGGGTGTTGGATGAACCGTTCACCGCACTGGATGTGGCTGCGGTTGAGTTTCTGAAACAATTGATCGTTCGGCACGTTGAGTCCGGGGGTATGGTCATTTTGACCACGCACCAAGAAGTGGAAATCGACACCGGCACGATTCGACATATCAGTTTAGACTCATGAATCAGCCCAGCTTATTTACGGCTTGTCGGTCCATGTTGGTACGGGATTTGGTTTTGGCCATGAGGCGCCGCGCCGATGTGTTAACCACATTGTTCTTTTTCTTGATAGTGGTGAGTCTGTTTCCTTTAGGTGTTGGACCGGAAACAAAAACCCTCAAGGAAATAGGTGCCGGAGTGATTTGGGTGGCTGCCCTGTTGGCTTCCATGCTCTCGCTGGGGCGCTTGTTTGCAGATGATTATCAGGATGGTACGCTGGAGCAAATATTACTGCTACCGCACCCTTTGTCCCTGTTGGTCTTAAGTAAAATTTTGGCTCATTGGTTGGTTTCCGGTTTGCCCTTAGTCTTGTTTTCGCCTTTGCTGGGATTGCAGTTGGGTCTGGATTTAGAGAGTATTCAACTACTTATGTTGACTCTGCTGATGGGGACCCCGGTTTTGAGTCTTCTCGGTGCTGTTGGAGCAGCTCTGACCCTGGGTTTACGTGGTGGCGGGGTGCTGGTTTCATTATTGGTGCTGCCATTGTATATTCCGGTACTGATTTTTGGTGCCATGGCAGTGGATGTGGCAGTCGTCGGCTTGGATAACGGTGCGCATTTATCTCTGTTGGGTGTGTTTGTGACACTATCAGTATTGCTTTGTCCCTTGGCGACAGCAACCGCGTTACGCATTAGTTTGGAATAATAGAATTGGATTAAGGCATGGGATTTAAAAACTCAATAGTGTGGTTATATTTTTCGTCGCCGAAGAATTTCTATCCCTTTGCAGGGAAGCTCATTCCCTGGATCGCCGCTTTGTCTGCCATCCTAACCGTTGTTGGTCTTTATATCGGGTTTTTTGTGGCTCCGCCGGACTATCAACAGGGCGACAGTTACCGCATCATATTTATCCACGTTCCTGCCGCGTGGATGTCCATGTTTATTTATTTCTTGATGGCGGTGTACGCCATTGTTGGTTTGGTCTGGAATATAAAAATGGCTGAAACCATGGCGTCTGCTCTGGCGCCCACCGGAGCCTTGTTTACTTTTCTGGCACTGTGGACGGGAGCCCTTTGGGGTAAACCTACCTGGGGGACTTACTGGGTTTGGGATGCAAGGCTAACTTCCTATCTGATTTTATTGTTTCTTTATATCGGTTTCATGTCACTGGAATCAGCTATCGACGATTCCCGCCGTGCTGCTAAAGCAAGCGCCTTAGTTGCAATTGTGGGTGCGTTCAATTTGCCTATCATTTATTTTTCCGTGAAGTGGTGGAATACGCTGCACCAAGGGATGAGTGTATCGTCTTCCGGTTTGAAAATGGCACCTTCCATGTCAGCCGCTATGTTCACCATGACATTTGCATTCTGGACCTATGCAATAGCTGTGGTGTTGATGCGGGCTCGTACCAAGATTTTGGAACGGGAGCGGCAAACGGCGTGGGTTCAGGAATTGGTATCCGGCAGTAGCAAAGGTTAGCAGGTACAGCTTATGGCAGAATTTTTCGCAATGGGTGGTTACGCATTTTATGTATGGGGATCATACGGTGTGACGGCTTTATTTATGTTGGCCGAAGTGATTTTGGTCGTTAGAGGCAAAAAGACCATGTTGCAACGAGTGTCACGAATGGTCCGAATGAATACGCAGGTGAAGCAATGAAAGCGAGACATAAAAGATTGGGTTTTATCGCTGTGGGCGTAGTAGGCCTGGGGCTGGTTCTGACCTTGCTGGTAAAAGTGTTCAACGAAAACTTAATGTTTTTCCATAGTCCCTCTGAGGTGGCGCAAAACAAAGTGCCATTGAATAAGGAGTTTCGTCTGGGCGGTTTGGTGGAAGAGGGTAGCGTAAAACGAGAAGATGACGGTCTAACCGTACATTTTCGCGTGACTGATAACGCGCAAACCGTACAGGTTACTTATACCGGCATATTGCCGGACTTGTTCCGCGAAGGTCAAGGTGTGATCGCTCAGGGGAAACTGTCCAATGGCGTTTTTAATGCCAGCGAAGTGCTGGCAAAGCACGATGAAACCTATATGCCACCCGAGGTGCAGGATGCTTTGGATAAAGCCAAGCAACAAACTGCGTCAACGGTGGACAACAAAACCAATTAGAATCCGGCACAGGAGAGAATCATGATTCCAGAAATAGGTCATTTCGCGTTAATCATCGCCCTGTGCGTTGCGATTGTGCAAGGAGTTGTCCCCTTGTTGGGAGCCCAATTGGGGATTCGCCCCTGGATGGCTTTGGCCAGGCCGGCGGCTCAAGGGCAACTGGTTTTTGTCTTGGTGGCCTTTATTTGTTTGATGATTGCTTTCATTTACAACGATTTTTCGGTCCAGTACGTGGCCATGCAATCCAACTCTCTACTGCCCATGATCTACCGGATTTCTGCAATTTGGGGTGGTCATGAAGGTTCCATGTTGTTGTGGGTTTTCATACTGGCGATCTGGACCTTTTGCGTATCCATATTCAGTAAAAATCTGCCGGATGATATGGTCAGTCGGGTAATTGCCGTCATGGGTTTGGTTTCCGTCGGTTTTTATTTGTTTATACTGCTTACGTCAAATCCCTTTGATCGGTTACTGCCGGCTGCGGCTGATGGCCGAGATTTGAATCCCCTGTTACAGGACCCAGGTCTGATTATTCATCCGCCGATGCTGTATACCGGTTATGTAGGTTTTTCCGTTGCCTTTGCTTTTGCTCTGGCGGCATTATTGAGTGGGCGTATGGATGCTGCCTGGGCTCGTTGGTCTCGGCCCTGGACCACTGTTGCTTGGTTGTTTTTGACCATGGGTATTGCATTGGGCAGTTGGTGGGCCTATTACGAGCTGGGCTGGGGCGGTTGGTGGTTTTGGGATCCGGTAGAAAATGCGTCTTTCATGCCCTGGATCGCCGGTACGGCGCTGGTGCATTCACTGGCGGTAACTGAGAAACGCGGTGGTTTTAAAAACTGGACGGTATTGTTGGCCATTACGGCTTTCTCCTTCAGTATACTCGGAACCTTCCTGGTTCGTTCCGGAGTATTAACATCCGTGCATGCCTTTGCGACGGACCCGGATCGCGGTGTTTTTATTCTTGGATTGCTGGGCATTACGGTGGTTACTTCACTGGTATTGTTTGCCCTCAGGGCGCCCAAAGTAGGCGTTGGTGGTCAATTTGACATGGTTTCGCGTGAGTCCATGTTATTGGTCAATAATGTCTTGTTGGTGGTGGCATTGGGTGTGGTCATGTTGGGAACTTTATTCCCCCTGGTTGTGGATGCCCTGGCCAACTACGGGATTATCCCGGAGAAAAATAAAATCTCTGTGGGCCCTCCCTATTTTAACCTCATGTTTCCCATCGTTCTGGCTCCGGCCATGTTTTTGATGGCTGTAGGGCCGATTACCCGCTGGAAAAAGGCTGAGCTGCCATCCTTGATGCAGCGCATGAAATGGGCAGCCGCTATCAGCGTGACCATGGCCATTATTGTTCCCTTTATCATGGGGGAATCCAGTATCGTTCGGACCCTGGGTTTTCTGGCCGCTTTCTGGATTGCGGCCGGGGTGATTGTTGCCCTAACGGAGCGTGTAAAGAAAAGCAATGTGGAAGGAAATATTCTGGTAAAAATTGCGGCGCTGCCCAATTCCTTTTTGGGTATGTGTTCCGCTCATTTTGGGGTTTCAGTGTTTATCATTGGCGTCACTATGGTAAACAGTTATCAGGTGGAAAAAGATATGCGCATGGAAGTGGGGGACACGGTGACCATGGCCGGTTATACCTTCCAGTTTAATGGCGTGACCCAGGTAGCCGGACCCAACTACGATGCCCATCGTGGTGATGTTAAAGTTACCAAGAACGACAAAGTGGTCACTAACCTCTATCCGGAAAAACGTACTTACAAAGTACAGACTATGCCCATGACTGAGGCGGCGATAGATACGGGTTTGACTCGGGATTTGTACGTATCTTTGGGTGAGCCGGTCAGCCGCGGCGCCTGGAGTGTGCGGGTGTACTACAAACCTTTTGTGGATTGGATCTGGGGAGGTTGCTTTATTATGGCCTTGGGTGGATTGTTGGCTGCTTCCGACCGTCGTTATCGCATCGTGACTCGCAAGAAAGTGGCTCAAAAGACGAAGAGCGATGAGGCCGCCGCAGCAATCAATACCGGTAGCGAACCTGCTAAAGGGGAAGCGTAGTATATGAAATTAAAGTATTTGATTCCCTTGATTGTGTTCGTTGTCATGTCCGTGTTCCTGTTTGTGGGTTTGTACATGAATCCAAAAATCGTGCGACCGGTCAATATTGACAAAGCTGCACCTGCGTTTGAATTGCAGAATCTGCATCAAATGACTGAAAAAGTTTCCAACAGTAGTTTGTTGGGCAAGGTATGGATGCTCAATGTATGGGCTTCCTGGTGTGTGGCATGTCGCCAGGAACATCCCTATTTGGTGGAATTGGCCAGAGCCGGTGATATTCCCCTGTACGGCCTGAACTACAAGGACGCCCCCAGTGATGGCAGGCGTTGGTTGGAGCAACATGGTAATCCTTATCTGATGAGTTTTGTGGATTACCAGGGTAACGTGGGTATTGATTATGGCGTCTACGGGGTTCCTGAAACCTTCATTATTGATAAAAAAGGTGTGATTCGGCACAAGGTGATCGGCCCTTTAAGCGGTAGGGAAATACGCACATGCGTGCGCCCTGTCGTTAAATATTTAGAACAAAATGAACTCGTTAATAATACAGTTCCCAGCGAGGTTACCAAGGAATGCTCAAAATAATAAGCAAAGCGCAATGTTATTGCATTATCATTTTCCTGGGTGTTTGCGTACTACCGGCTCAGGCCAAAGAAGCAGCGTCTATGGCCGCAGATCCCGCCTTGGAGAAACAGGTGATGGAAATTTCTGAAGAATTGCGTTGTTTGGTGTGTCAGAACCAGACCATTGCCGAGTCGGATGCGGGTCTGGCTGTGGATCTGAAAAATCAGGTTAGAAATATGGTTTCGCAGGGTAAATCGCAGGATGAAATCGTGGATTATATGGTGGAGCGCTACGGTGACTTTGTCCGTTACCGTCCACCGGTGAAACCGGTTACCTATTTGCTTTGGGCCGGTCCGTTTATACTGCTGTTTGTTGGGGCATTGGTGTTATTCCTGACGTTGAAGGGCAGAAAGCAACAAGTAAAAGATACTCCCTTGTCCGATGAGGAACAGGAGCGATTGCAGGCTATACTCGCCAAAAAAATGGGTGCCAACTCAGATGGCGGTGAAGAGGTTAAATCATGACGTTAACATTTATTGTAGTAGCACTGTTATTGCTGGCGGCAGCACTACTGTTTCTAATTCCCCCAATGCTACAAAAGAACAATGATGCACCCAAGTTGGATCGGGACGAAATCAATGTGGAACTGTATAAAGATCAACTGGAGGAACTGCAGCGGGACTTGGACAGCGGTGTGCTCAGCGAAGATCAATTTGAAAAATCCAAACAAGATCTGGAAAGAACTTTACTCGAAGATGTTAGTGGCGAGATATCAGTGGCTACTCCGGAACAGTACAAAGGTTTAGTGCAAAACGGCGTGCTGGCGGTAGCGGTGTTTGTGCCCTTGCTCAGTGTCATACTGTATTCTCAATTGGGTGGTGGTGACCATGCTTTTAACCCGGAAGCGGCTCGTAATACAGTAACAGCGGAAGGACATAAAGGGACTATTGAGGACCAAATACGCCAACTACAGGAACACTTGCAAGGTGAGCCCGATGATGTGGAAGGTTGGGTGATGTTGGCGCGTTCTTACTATTTTATGAAGCAATATCAGGCAGCCAGTGATGCGTTTGCCCGTGCCTCCTCTCTGACAGGGCAGGCAGACCCCAATATGTTGGCAGACTATGCGGATGCTTTGGCGATGGCCAACGGCAGAACCTTAATGGGGCAGCCTTATGATCTGGTAAAAAAGGCATTAGAGGTGCAACCCAATCACCAAAAAGCGTTGTGGTTAGCCGCTTCGGCTACCATGGAAAGTAAAGATTACAAAACCAGCTTGGGGTATTGGACAACTTTGCTACGCCTATTTCCTAAGGGCAGTAAAGAATATAACCAGATGCTGCGAAACATCGGCGAAGTGAAACAGTTAGCCGGTGAAGAGATCGAGCCTGAGTTATTAGAGGAAATGCGCGTCGCTCAGCAAATGGAAGAGCAGGGTATGGTGACTGATGCTGCCTCGCAAACTTCGGGCGGTGGAGCTGGTGTATCCGGTGAAGTGGTTCTGGATCCAGGTTTTAGTGCAAAAGTCAGTCCCGGTGATACTTTATTCATCTATGCCATAGCTGCCAACGGACCACGAATGCCTTTGGCGATTGTCCGTAAAACAGCAGCTGATTTACCTTTTAAGTTTGTGTTGAACGATTCGAATGCCATGGATCCGTCCATGACTATCTCCAAGTTCCCCGAGATTGTATTAATTGCGCGAGTCACCAAGAGCGCAGACGCAATGCGACAGGCCGGTGATCTATACGGTACAACTGCGCCGATAAAAACCGGTTCGCAGGATTTGAAAATTGTCATCGATAAAATCATTCCGGAAGATGCAGCGGCCGCATCGCCTGGAGGAATGAGTACCCAATCTTCCCCCGCCGCAGCTGCTGCTACTGCTCCCGGGAGCAACAGCAACGCCAAGGTGACAGGTACAATTTCCCTGGATTCCAGTTTAAGTGCTCGTGTCTCACCGCAGGATACCGTATTTGTATTTGCGCGCGCGGCCAATGGACCTCGAATGCCACTTGCCATTATTCGCAAACAGGTGAAGGATTTGCCCATTGCATTTTCCTTGGATGATTCCATGGCCATGAATCCCAGCATGAGTTTGTCTAAGTTTTCAGATGTCATCGTGACGGCGCGAATCTCTAAAACCGGTGATGCCATGCCTAAAAGCGGTGACCTAAAGGGTTCCAGTTCAGTTATAAAAGTGGGTGCTGAAGGTTTAAAAATTATAATAGACAGCGCGGTACCGTAAAATAAGAACAAATAACATAGTAATAACAGTAACGCGACGTTAGAGGTTAAAGTTAAAGGTTTTGCAAAAACACGGGGAGGTTATCCGTATGAGACTGCTATCCGGGAAAGGGTGTCTTGGGTTTGTTCTGTTCAGTTGGTCTCTTGTGTGTGTGGCGGGTGATCCGTTTATCGGTAACCAGATTTACAACGAGCATTGTGCCAGTTGTCACGGTTCAAGCGGCAAGGCGAATATTGCCGGTACTCCGGATTTTGCGGGAAATCCCATGTTGCTGGCCAAGCCGGATCTGCAGCTGCGTGACACCATTGCCAGCGGCAGAAATCTGATGCCGGCTTTCGTGGGAATTCTAAAAGAAAAACAAATGATGGATGTTATTGCGTATATAAGGACGTTTCATTGATGGGTGAGTGTTTGTATAGACTGCGACAGCAGTTGACTTTTATTTCCGTTGTTATCGCCGTCACGGCGTGTTCAGATTCAAAACAAAACCAGGATACGGGTCAAACTGACCAAAATGCCACGGTTTCTCAAGCCGTACAGGCTCCGGAACAAGCCCCCCAATTGGTATCCAAGCCGGTCGCTGTAGGCGGATTCAAAGTGGTGGAGTCCTTCAATGTGGGTGAGAACGTGTATGTGCGTTCCATGGCCATCGACTCGAAGAAAAGCGCCCTTTGGGTGGGGACGTCCCTGGGGGTGCTGGAAGTGGATTTGAAAAGCCGAAATATGCTGGGTACTTATACCCGAACCCATGGTTTGGCCAATGAATATGTTTTCGGAATGATGGTGGATAGTCAGGGCAAGAAATGGTTCGGTACTAACGGTGGTGGTATCACCACTAAAAAAGACCAGATTTGGAAAACTTATTTTCCCATGCACGGTTTGGCAGATTACTGGGTATATTCCTTTGCTGAACAGAAAAATGGCGATATCTGGGTCGGAACCTGGGCTGGGTTGAGTCAATTCAATCCCAAATCCGGAAAATTTCATACCTACCTTACCGAGCTGGTGAACGAATGGGTATACGGTCTGGACGTGGACTCCAAAGACCGGGTGTGGATTGGCACCGAAGGTGGCATTAATCGATTCGATGGAAAAACCTGGGCGGTTTGGACGCATAAAGACGGTTTGGGGGCGGCCAACAAGGACAATCTGCCCTTGAGTGATAATACCGGCTTAGGCACACGAGCCCGTCACGATTTAAACGTTACCGCCCAGGGTATGCCGACCTACAATCCTAATTATGTGTTTAGCTTGGCAGTGGCGAAAAACGACGTTGTATGGGCCGGCACCTGGGGTGGTGGAGTCAGTCGCTTTGATGGTAAGCAATGGCAGAATTTCACCAAGGAGCAAGGTGTTGCCGGTAACATCATTTACAGTGTTGCTGAAGGCAATGGTGGTGATATGTGGTTTGGTACCAATGAAGGCTTATCTCGTTATGACGGTAAGAATTGGTATAATTTTACTCGCAAGGAAGGTCTGCTCGATAATAATATTTATGCTATTGCCGTTACCGGGAATAATGAGGTTTGGGTAGGAAGCAAGTCTGGAGTTATGTTGTTGGTGCAGCAGTAATTCAGGCGTAGCGTTATCGGGTGTCGTGTTAGATGGGAGAGGAACAGTGAATATAAATACAAAAGCTTTGGCCGCATTATTGATTTTGGTGGGAGGTGCCATCGTGGCGGCTTATACCATAGGTATGAAGCAGGGAGGCAAGCCGGCGACAGCACAATCTTCGATGGATTCTACAGAAGTCTCGGTGGAGCAGGCGCAGCAGCAACCGAAAAACCTGTTTCCGAATGATCAGGCCAATGCAGAAGCTCGTTTTACCCATTTTCGTGTGGGCAATCGTAATGTTAAAGGCATGGTCGCCGATGGTAATGAAGTGTGGGTAGGTACTTCCGGCGGTGCGATTCGTTATGATCTAAACAAAGAAAACTACAAATTGTATGATGTCAAAAATGGTAGTTTAATTTCCAATGGCGTGTTTCACTTAAGTAAGGTTCGCGACAAAATCATGGTAGGAACCTATGGTGGTGGCATGTCTGTGTATGACCCCAAAGCGGATTCCTGGAAAAATTATAATATCCCTGATGGTTTGGCCGACCAGTTTGTTTACGATATCGATGAAGATGAGCAGGGTAATTACTGGATCGCAACCTGGTCCGGAGTTAATTTTGTTCCCGGAGGTAAAATGGAGGATAGCAAAGGCTGGAAAACCTTTACCGTTGAGAACACTAAGGGTGGTTTGCCCAACGATTGGGTTTACGGTGTGGAAGTGGGACGAAACGGGGATGTTTGGTTTGCAACGGAAGGTGGTTTAGCACGATTTGATAAACACCAAAAGTGGACCAATTGGCAGCACGACAAATCAGGCAACGGCTTGGGCGCCGCCTACGAAAAAGTAAAAGATGATATCGCATTTTCTAACGATCCAGCCAAAGCCTCCAAACATCATGCAACTCAAAAAGCGCAGCAGGGACTGGATACCGTAAAAGTGGGTTATAACCCCAACTATATTGTTTCCATGATTGTCGATACAGATGGTGCCGTATGGTGTGGTACTTGGGGGGCCGGTCTCTCCCGCTTTGATGGCAAAACCTGGACGACCTATACAACCAAAGAAGGGTTGCCGGGAAATCATGTGTTTATGTTAAAGAATTCCAAAAAGGGGCGTTTTTGGATCGGTACCAACAAAGGATTAGCGCGATTTAATCAAGACGGTAAAAGCTTTTCGGTTATGAATCAAAAAAGCGGCCTGTACGCGGATAATGTCTTTTCTATGGCCGAAGCGGCTGATGGCAGTTTATGGGTGGGAAGTTTTGGAGGCGTAGCTCGTCTAAGCAACCTAAAGCTATAAAGGTAGTTAGCTGTTTTCTAAAAACCCCGTTCTGATCAAGAAGCGGGGTTTTGTCTTTTAGGAATACAACAAAGTGTGGGGAGGTGCATAGTGGGACAATTGCTTCGACCGTCATATCGGAAGTTTTGCGGTATGCTGATGGTTGGTCTGGTGTTTCTAGGGGCTTGTTCCGGGAAAGAAAATCCGGATAAGGCTTCATCCCAGCCTGCTGTGTCGACGCAGTGGATTGCCGGCTGGAAAACAACACACTCATTGATGGGGCCTCGGTCAGGGGCCGCCACGGCTGTTCACAATAGTTTCATTTATATCATGGGCGGTGTGGATGGTCGCGATTTTGTACCTTATACCGAATTTGCCAAAATCAATGCAGACGGCAGTCTCGGCCCATGGCAGCGTGGACCGGATTTGCTGGAAGAAAGAGGCTTCGTTGAGGCCGCCGTGCACAAGGGATATATCTATGTCGTTGGTGGTGGAAACGGTCCCAATGGACAGAATTTGTTGCAAAGTGTAGAGCGAGCCAAAATCAATACCGATGGCAGTTTACAAGGGTGGGAGCTGCAAAAAAACGCCATGGTAACTCCGCGACGATGTTCCAAAGTGTTTACCGTGGGAGACTATCTGTATTCCTTAGGAGGTTTTGCCGGCACCTTACTGAACACGGTGGAGCGCGCTGGAATCGGTGTTGATGGACATTTAGGTCCCTGGGAGATCGAAACGGATATGTTAACATTGCCACGTTATGTTAATGCGGCAAAACAGTTCAACGGGTTTGCCTACGCGATTGGCGGTCATGATCAGAATAAAGGGGTGGGAATTCCTGACGTGGAAATCGCCCAACCAAATAGAACCGCAGGGGGGACCGGTGTGTGGCGTGCCACCACTTCCATGCAAGTGGGGCGGTATGGATTGAGTAGTGCGGCGTACAAGGGGCGACTTTATGCGTTGGGGGGGCTTTCCGGTTTGGAATATCTTACCAGCGTGGAAACAGTATCTGTTAATGCTGATGGGACTTTGTCAAAATGGCGTTTTACCTCTGATTTGGCGCAGCCCAGGGCTATGTTTAGCGCTGTTGTTTACAAAGATTGGATCTATGTCATCGGCGGGACCAACCAGGACGGTTACTTAAACAGCGTGGAATTTGCAGACTTTAACTCCGAAGGCGATATCGGGTTTATGGGAACTGCCGAGCAGGCCCGACAACACCAAGCGGCGAAACAACAAACCAAACTGGCCGTTGCCTTACCAAATCAGGGAGTGGTGGTTCATGTGCAACATGCCTCAATGTACACCTATCTCAACGTGCAAGGTAATTTGGGTGATGTGTGGTTGGCCGGACCCCGAATGGACATAAAGCCGGGAGAAAAGGTGCAGTTTAGTAAAGGTGTAACCATGAGCAATTTTTATAGCAAGGAATTGCAGCAACAATTTCCCATGATCCTCTTTGTCGGTAAAATCGAAAAAATGTAAATGTTATGTATCCATTATTAATTGACAAAAGTTTTACAAAGTGAATTCATTCTAACGACGATAGAATTTCCGTAGCTATTAGAGATTTGAAAATGGACGCAATAAAACCATTGTTAATATTTTTTTCGGTCGTTGTCATATTGAATTTAGTTTTGACAACGGTCTTATGGTATTTGAATAGAAATAAACTGCACAGCTATGGGATTTTGTTGTGGACCGGTGTTTTTCTGAATTTTATTGTCCAAGGTATATTTGATCAAAGTTCCTTGGCTATGGTGGCTGGGTTTTCCACTTATATTATCGTCTCCGTTGCCTTGGCAAAAATCGTTGCTGAAACAGCAGCGATAAAACTCCCGTTCAAATTCTATTATACGGCGTTTGCACTGCTTGCTTTTCTCTCAGTAGCTTTGTTTTATTCCGGCTTTGGTTTTACCGGCGTCGCTTTGCCGGTTGCGTTGGCTGTAGCTATTCCGATGTTACACAGCAGTATTGTTGGGTTTCGTGCTGCCAAAAGCAATGCGATGGTTAAAGTGTATTTGGTGATTCTGACACTTAATGCTCTGCATTTTTTAGACTATCCGTTTTTACGACCTATCCCAGAAATGGCTATTGTGGGATTTTCCCTGGCGTTTCTATTTCTTATTGTACTGTCTATTTACCTGCCTATTTTTACCACGAAGAATATTTCGGATACCTATGCTAAAGCTTTGGAGGAGGAAATCATACAACGTCAAAGAATGGAGGAGATTCTACGCATTGAAAAGGCTAAAGCGGAATTGGCGGCACAGGCAAAAAGTGATTTTTTGGCCAATGTGAGTCATGAGATCAGGACACCATTAAACGGAATTATTGGCATAACACAACTTTTGTTATTGGAAGATTTGGATAAGGATATTAAAGAACGATTGAAAATAGTGGATGACTGTGCTGACAGTTTGTTGGCAATCTTAAATGATATAATAGATTTTTCTAAAATAGAATCCGGACAACTGAGTTTAGAGAAAGGTCCCATAGAATTGATTCGTAGTATCGAATCGGCTGTTTCCATGTATGAAAGCATGGCTGCGCATAAAGGTTTGCAGTTACGTAAAGAAATTTCAGCGGGGTTACCGGAAACCATCATGGGTGACTTGGTCCGAATTAATCAAGTCATTATGAATTTACTAAACAATGCTATTAAATTTACTCAGACGGGCCATGTTACCTTGAGAGTGAGTAAAAGAATCTCGAGTCATGACCAAGCTGATATTTTGTTTCAAGTTGTTGATACCGGCATTGGGATTGACGCGGACAAAATGGACACTATTTTTGACTCGTTTAATCAGGGTGATAACTCTGCAACCCGGAAATTTGGTGGAACCGGGCTGGGGCTGGCTATTTGCAAGCAATTGGTTTCCATGATGGGGGGGGAGTTGCTATGTAAGAGCCGCTTGGGGGAGGGGTCCGAGTTTTCTTTTAGTTTGCCCCTGGAAGTACCTGCCGGTATGGTTAAGACGGCCTGATGGATAACGATAAAAAAGCCCGTTTTGATTCCAAAACGGGCTGCTGTTTCCAATAGGATTTCGGGCTTACTTAGCGTGACAAGTCAGACAAAGAGCACTGCCGCTATTGCTGACAATTCCCAAAGTACCTTGATGGTCTCCCACGACACCATTGTTCACTCTTAAAAAGCTAGGATTAAAAGTAGAGCCGGGACCGCCGGATGGTACACCATGAGGGTCGTGACAGGAGGCACATTCCACCTCAAAACCCTCTCCTGTATCGTAGAGGCGGGGTTCGTCTTTGTCTGGATAGCCGTTGGAATTGAGGTCGAACACCTGCATTTGGGCTCCGCCTGGAGTGCGGTAAATCAAGTTGGGTTCATTAAAATCCACTCCGGGCTCAAATACTGTGGGAAACAAGATACCGATGGGGTGGTCATCACGTAAGTCCGTGCCTAAAGCAAACGCATTAAATGGCAGACTCTGGGCGGCCGCAGTAGGGTCGGTACTGTGGCAGTACATACAGCTTTGGTCGTTTGCCGGTCCGGTTCCCGGGGAGGGCCCCATTGTGGCGTGTACCGCGGCTGCGTTGGGCCAGGTATCCAGAAAGGAAGGATTCATGCTGGTCTTTTGGGCTTCGCTGTAATTGCCGGAACCGGGCATATTAATAATAGAGTCTATGGCTATGGTGCCATCGTGGCAGGACAAGCAAGTCAAAGAATTGGGGCCCGGTTGGCCGATAGGGCGATCCAAAGTTCTGGGCTTGTCGTAAATAGTGTAGGTTCCGGTATTAATCGTGCGGTTCCAAAGGGGCAAGGCGTCCACTGTAGTATTGGTTCCATGCGGGGTGTGGCAATAGACACAGATTTCGCCGTAGTTGTTGCGAGCATTGTCCATAATAGCGCCGCCACCGGTAATGGCAGGTAAGTAGGACATGGTGAGGTTATGTCGTGTTTTGGATATGCTGTCGGTGTTAGGGGCTCTTGTGGCGGGGCTCCAGCCGTCCGCAAAAGCAGTGATTACCACGCACAACAACGCCCAGAAAGTCAAAGACCTTACTAAGTGCTTCATCAGTCTCTCCCTGAAAGCGAACTTTACCGCGTCAAACTTCCTTGTTCGCTGATTATAAACTTATGTGCCAAATTCTAGGATCTGGCGCGAATCAAACTACTACTAAATGGTTTATTATAGTAGCTCCTGTCCGATTGTGGAGTAAATTAACTGAGATGCTTTATACTTGTCAACAAATAAATTCAATAACTTAGATCGCGTCTACGATTGTAGGACAGATTCTGATGTGTCTGTCGGTTATCGTCTACTGCGTTTCTTTTTGTTGCTGACAGGGGCGAAGAAACCTTGCCCAGGAGGTAAATCAGCGGGCCGGTAAACGTCCACTTTTTTATAATACTGGTCTGCTACATAAACTCGGCCATCTTCATCCACGGCTATACCGGTAGGTAACATGTAGGCGGCAGGGCCCCCCTTGAAGCTGCGTTCTCCGACGAACAACAGTAACTCTCCGGTACCGCTGAAGATTTGGAAGTTGCCAAAAGAAGAATCCACCACGTATATATTGCCGGAAGTGTCTGTGGCTATCCCTTTGGGGCGGGAAAACTGACCGCTGCGGGTGCCTATAGAGCCAAATGAGCTAATGAAACCGCCGTTACTGTCGAAGGACTGGACTCTGAAATTTCCTCCGTCTACCACATGTATGGTTCCGTCAGGGGATGCGGCGGCTTGTAAGGGTAAGTTAAATTCACCCAGTTCTTTGCCTCGGACCCCCACCGTCTTAATTAAATGGCCGTTGATGGCATCGAAAATGTGCATTTTATGCTCATCGGTTTCTACTCCGCCATTATCTATCACATAAATACGACTGCCGTCTGGGCTTACCGTCACGCCGGTGGGGCGTTTGAATATCTCAGTGCCACCAATGGCGCGTAGATATTCGCCGTCTTTATCGAAAGCCACTACACGTTTAGCGGTATTGTCCGCTACATAGACGGTTCCGTCTGCGCGACTGACGGCGATGCCGATGGGCTTAAATAGCTGGCCGACACCTTCAGTGCCAATATGTTTGAAATCTTTGCCGGGAGCGTCAAACAGCAGCACGGCTCGTTGTACGGTATCGCATACATAGACCCGACCCCGATTCACGGCGATTCCCCAGGGTTTCACCAAACCGAAAGCGCTGGCACCACTGCCGGTGGCCAGTTGTTTCAGTTTGTCCATGGCTGTCTGTTCTTTGACGTCCAGACTATTGGTTAGGGTTCGTTCCCAAATAAAGCGGGCTTTTTCAGGGGGGGGAGGGAATACAGGTGGCTCGAATTCGAATTCACGTCCACCGGAGCCTGTGCAGGCTTGTAAAACCAAGGTGACTAAAAGAATGGCTCCTGCCAAAGGGGAATGTCTGACCATGATGTATCGTTTAGTTCCGTATGCTGATTACAAAAGAGGGAACCCCGAATAATCGGGGTTCCGGTTATTTAATGTGACAGGTGAAACATAATACCTCAGCATTGGCTCTAAGCAATAGTTCTCTTGAAGGATCATGCACATTATGGCAAGTCATGCACTCCACTTGATCGTTATACAGTTTAACTCCGTTTTGAAAAATACGGTTATTAAACTGATCGGCAGGTGGTGCGGGGACAAAATCCGGGTCGGTAAATCCAAGACCGGCGTAACGCATGGAAATGGGGTGGTCATTACGTAAGTCCGTTCCCAGCATTTTTACTGTGATATCGTGAGCTACATTGCCGTTATGACATTTACCGCAGTTTTCGATGCTGTCACCGGGATTGATGCGCATATGCATGGCAGAATCCGCGGTAGGGTCGAAGGTCACCGGCTTAAATACCACCATGTCCACTGCCATAGTGCCGTCGTGGCAGGAGAGGCATAGCATGCTGATGGAATTGAGTTTGTTGGGATTGGTGTCCAGTGTCATGCTGCCTGCATCGGCGTAAAACTGGTAGTTTTCCGTGGCCGGGACAAACCGGTTCCAGTCCGGAATTCCGCCGAAATCCGAAGGTTGAGCGCCAGCCTCCTCCGGTGGAACATGACAGTACACGCAGGAATAACCGTAATCCGAGAACGCTACACCGGCCATGGCAACAACACCTGCCCGTGAGTTGAGTCCGGTAAAGTCGTGTTTTGATCCTAATATAGGATCATCCGCCCCTAGAACCGGATCTCCGACAATAGCCTCTGCCCCCGCATTTGTTATCCCAAACACTGTAACCAGAAGAGCTACAACAACATTGTTTGGTTTTAAATATTTCATAGTGCTTTTGTCTGAATATGTTTATATATAGTAGTATGGATTTGTCCAAATACGATACCTTTCTCCTTCTCAGTCCTTATCGAATATGTTTATATCCCTATATGGCTCTCGTATTGTATTGTAATATCTGCAAACTTTAGAGTAGCGTAAAATTTTTAAATAAGCCACAATTTACTTAAAAACCGTATATTTATCTTGTAGGAATATAATGATTATTAGGACCATATTTGTTAGTTATATTACATGGATTGTGATTTGTACAAATTCTGTACTAGCTGCGGAAAAAACGGACAAAGTCCCTACAAAACAGTCTGAAGCCGAAAAAATCTATACCGACAACTGCGCCATTTGTCATGGAGATAAAGGTGATGGTGACACGCGGGCGCAAAATGGGCTCAATCCGCCGCCACGAGATTTCACGACTGTTCAGGCTGCGATGGAGCTTACACGCGATCGTATGATTCAGTCAGTGACCAATGGTCGGCCGGGAACCGGGATGATGCCGCATAGAGATCGCTTGAGCGCAACCCAAATCAGCGCTGTGGTGGACTATATCCGGACCCGGTTTATGAACACCCCGGTTGCAAACGGCCCCGCTCCGGTTGCAAATCCCAAGGGTGCAAAAATATATACTAAGTTTTGTTCTGTCTGTCATGGAGACAAAGGAAATTCAGCGGTCTGGGCCCGCAGTCAGTTAAATCCACCGCCGCGAGATTTCACCAGTGCGCAGGCTGCTAAAGAGCTGACCCGAGAGCGGATGATTCATTCCGTCACCAACGGTCGACCGGGGACAGGCATGATGTCGTTTACAACCAAGCTAAAAAGTGACGAAATCGAGGCCGTCGTGGACTATATTCAGGGGCAGTTTATCGGCAAAACGCCGCAAACCAGTCTCAGTATGGCGCCGCAAACCGTCCCTGGCGGAAACCCTCATCAAAGGGCCGACCCGCATCAAGCGATTCCGCAGCGTGCCAACCCCCACCAAAGGACTAATCCACACCAGCGAGCCAATCCACATCAAGCCAGTCCACATCAAGCCAATACCCCCATGGCCGGACCCCAGTCCCTGCCGCAGGCGATACCGGCTGATATGAGTTTACCTATGCCCAACGGTTTGCAAGGTAATGTGAAAAACGGGCGTCGGTTTTTTATGAAAAACTGTTTTACTTGCCACGGTGTGAAGGGTGACGGCAACGGCCCAAGAGCTTACTTTAACACGCCACGACCGCGAGACTTTACCAGTTCCGCTTCACAGCGAATGTTGAACCGGGTACGCTTGTTTAACAGTATTACCCACGGTCGTGTTGGTACAGTAATGCCGGCATGGGGTAAGGTATTGAATCAACAACAAATTGCTGATGTGACTGAGTTTGTGTTTCAGGCCTTTATACAAACGTCAGGCAAAAAAAAAGCCCAATAGCTCACTCCGTTCCTGCTTCAGTCGGTCCCGAGGATGCGAGGGATTGGCATGAACAGGGGCGGAAAATATACAACTTTCGTTGTTATTTCTGTCACGGTTATTCCGGCGATGCGGCTACTTTGGCAGCCAGCTATTTAACACCTCGGCCTCGAAATTTTCGCAGCAGCGATCCCTCGGCTTTATCCCGCAATCAAATGCTGGATGCAGTCACTGAGGGCCGTTTCGGCACTGCTATGAAGAGTTTCGCAGCCACGTTGTCGCCACGAGAAATTGAGGCTGTGGTGGATTTTGTTCGCATAGAGTTTATGCTTAATGGTAACCCCAATACTCGCTATCATACCGCTGAAAATGGTTGGCCTGACCATGAGAAATACCAAGCCGCTTTTCCTTTTGCGCTAGGACAAATTGCTTTGGATGCACCGGAAAGCGCGCTGACAAAGCAACAGCGTGTCGGTAAGGTTTTGTTTATGAACGCCTGCATAACTTGCCACGATCGCGCCAGGGTGGAGCATGAAGGGGTTATTTGGGACGTTAAAGCGGTTTCGTTTCCGCGCAATCGTTATACCCACAAAAATCCCAGCGCGTCAGCTAGCCCAGTGGTGGACAGTCGCTCCGGGGCAACGCCGTATGCCAAGCACGATAAAGCTCCCCTATTGAGTGACTTAAGCTCTCAGGAGCGCAGAGGTGAGAGTCTTTTTCAGGCTAATTGTGCTTTTTGTCACGCCATGGATGGAACGGGCAAAAACTGGATTGGTAGTTTTTTGGAGCCCCATCCAAGGAATTTGACGGATCCGGAAATAATGTCGACTATGACACGAAAGCACGTTAAAGCAGTCGTGATGAACGGGATAGAGGGAACTACCATGTCGGCCTGGCGGTCAGTGTTAAGTGAGCAGGAAATAGACAGCGTGGTGGCCTATATCAACAAAGCCTTCCATCCTTTGAAATGACTGTGTCAATGTGGAACTGACACAAAACACATCTAACGAGAATAAAGAGAATTGGAACAATGATTAAAGTAGGAATAGTGGGTGGAACGGGGTACACCGGTGTGGAACTGCTACGGTTATTGGTACAGCATCCGCAGGTACATTTGCATACGATTACTTCCCGCACAGAAGCCGGGATGGCGGTAGCGGATATGTTTCCCAATCTGCGCGGTCATACCGAGCTGTGTTTTTCCGAACCGGATACAGCCGTTCTGAGCGAGTGCGATCTGGTTTTTTTTGCAACCCCCAATGGAGTTGCCATGAAGTCCGTTCCCGAATTACTACAGGCTGGGGTTCGGGTAATTGATCTGGCCGCGGATTTTCGTCTTAAGAATGAAACGGAGTGGGAGCAATGGTATGGAATGCCCCATGCCTGCCCGCAATTGCTGGAGCAAGCAGTTTACGGTCTTCCGGAGTTAAATCGCAGCGATATTGTGAATGCCCGTTTGATTGCCAATCCCGGCTGTTATCCTACCTCCGTACAATTGGGTTTTGCACCTTTGTTGCGCCATGGCTTGGTGGATACGGACCGTTTGATTGCCGACTGCAAATCCGGTGTCAGCGGGGCAGGGCGTAAAGCCAGCGTGGCGCACTTGTTGGGTGAGTGCAGTGAAAGTTTTAAGGCTTATTCTGTGGCCGGACACCGACATTTACCAGAAATCACTCAAGGACTGCGCTCCTTAACCGACAATACTGTGAGTCTAACGTTCGTACCTCATTTGACTCCCATGCTGCGCGGAATTCACGCAAGCCTCTATGCCTATTGTGAAGACCTCAGTGTGGATCTGCAGGCGATATATGCAGAGTATTTTGCCTCAGAAGTCTTTGTTGATGTCATGCCTGCCGGTTCGCACCCGGAAACCCGGTCTGTGCGAGGTTCCAATACTTGTCGTATCGCGGTACACCGGCCGCAACAAGGCAATATGGTGGTTATTTTGTCCATCATAGACAATTTAACCAAAGGCGCTGCGGGGCAAGCGGTACAAAATATGAATATCATGTTTGGATTTGACGAAGCTGCGGGCTTGAATCAGGTGGCGTTGTTACCCTGAGAAAGACCATTTTTTAAGTGTGATTTTAAAAATATTGAAAACTGAATAAGTTATGGGTTCACAACTGGTAATCAAAGCGGTTACGCCATGGAAATACTGGTCCAGAATGTTTCTGGCGGTGTTCAGTATAGGGGTATTTGGTTGGCTCATGTTCGGTTTTGGCGGCATCAAGGCCGGATATGACAATGAAACCATGGGTGAGGAAATGCAGCGTTTACAGCAGCATATTTACGATCTTGGGAGAAGCAATAGTGATTTGCGCGAAAAAATCGCGGTTGCTAAACAGGGCGGTGAGATTGATAAACAAGCTTATTCGCAGGTAAAAACCAGCCTGGTGGATCTGCAGACCGAATTGTTGGAACTAAAGCAACAAGTGGCGTTTTACCAAGGTATCTTGTCCCCCAAAGAAGCGGCGAGTGGACTAAAAGTTACCAGCCTGAAGTTAAACAGCATTGGCAGTGCGGATGGCTATCGCTTTAAGTTGGTGTTAACTCACGTGAACAAGCACAGTCGGATGGTTACCGGTCGAGCTCGTATTTTTGTGGAAGGAATCATGGAGGGGGCGAACAAAACCTTAAGTTTGGCAGATGTCTCCGGCGGTAAGCTAAGTGAATTGAAGCTGAAATTTAAGTATTTTCAGAATTTGGAGGGGGATATTGTGTTGCCCAAAGGCTTTGTTCCATCGGGTGTTCTGGTGGACCTGATGCCTAGTAATAAAGGCATGACACGAATAAAGAAAAATTTTACCTGGACCGATATTATCGGTTGAGACTGATCATTAACTGACATCAGAAGGAATCCCTCCTATGTTCGGAAGTAAAAAGGCGAAAATTTCCTCGGAAATAGATTCATTAGTCGGTGGCAACACAACCATTAAAGGCGATGTGATGTTTACCGGTGGTTTGCACATTGATGGTGTAGTTCGCGGTAGCGTGGTGGCCGAAAGTGAACAGTCTTTACTCACCACCAGCGATAGAGGTCGTATTGAAGGCAACGTTAAGGTGCATAGTATTGTCTTAAACGGTGAAGTCGTGGGCGATGTGCACGCTTACAAACATATTGAGCTGGCTGCGAACGCCCGGGTGACCGGCAACGTATACTATCAAGTGATTGAAATGGCTATGGGGGCTGAAGTTAATGGCAGCCTGATTCATTTGTCCAAAGAACAGGTGCCGGCAACCGTAGTCCCCGAGGTGATTGAAGAAAAAGCAGTAGCGGAACCTTCAGTGGAAGAAAAAGTGTTGGATTCTATTCCTGAGTCACAGGAAGGACCGGCATTTGAAGCTGAGCCGGATGATCAGGGCCAGACGTACCAGTTTAGCGTCAAATAAGTGGCGATTGTATAAATGTTGTACAATTTGGTCCATGTGTTCACATTTTTCCGCGTTGACTTGAAAAATCATCTTCAGGCACTATCTATAATTAGATGATAGAGTTGGAGGTATTTGCATGAGTTCTACTGCGGACGTGACGTTAACATTCACCGACAATGCCGCCAATAAAGTTAGGGCGCTGATAAAAGAAGAGGGTAATGAATCACTTAAGCTTCGGGTTTACATTACCGGGGGTGGCTGTGCCGGATTTCAATATGGGTTTAAATTTGACGAGAAAGTCAACGAGGGTGACACGGAAATCGAAAATTCCGGAGTGAGCCTTGTAGTGGACCCCATGAGTTATCAGTATCTGGCGGGAGCTGAGGTGGATTATGTGGAGGGCCTGCAGGGTGCTCAATTTCTTATCCGAAATCCCAACGCCAGTACCACCTGTGGATGCGGTTCTTCATTTTCTGTGTGATGAGGTAAGATTTCCGGGCATTATGTCCGGCAAAAAAACAGGGGCGGGTCGCCCCTGTTTTTTTCGTCTGACACAATTTACATAAGGATTTTTAACAATGACAATGAATGAGTACCTGCCGGGATTGGCCGGTGTTCCAGCCACGAAATCTAATATTTCCGATATTGACGGCCAAAAAGGCAAGTTGTATTACCGTGGCTATCCCATCGAGCAGCTGGCTAAACACAGTTCTTTTGAGGAAACCGCCTTGTTACTGCTGGACGGCGAATTACCCACGACCGATCAGCTCAGTTCTTTTGACGCGCAGCTGCGCGATAACCGCTTGGTTAAATACAATATTCGGGAGTTGATGAAAAACCTTCCAGCGACCGGCCATCCTATGGAAATGTTGCAAACGGCTGTAGCCAGCTTGGCTATGTTTTATCCAGGAAATGAATGCCTCACCGGTAGCGACCGTTGCGAAGACTTGTACTACATACACAATATGACCGTGAAAATTATCGCCCGCATGGGGACCATTGTGGCCATGTGGGAGCATATTCGTAACGGTTACGATCCTATTCCTCCAAGGGCGGATCTATCCTATGCCGAGAATTTTCTCTATATGCTCAACGGGAAGGAGCCGGACCCCTTGCTGGCTAAGATTATGGATGTGTGTCTGATTTTACATGCAGAACACACCATCAACGCATCCACATTCGCCATGCTGGTTAATGGTTCTACCCTGGCCAGTCCGTGCAGTGTCATGGCCTCGGCTATCGGTACCTTGTCCGGCCCCTTACACGGTGGTGCCAATGAGCGGGTTTTGACCATGCTGGAAGAAATTGGCAGTCCCGATAAAGTGGAAGCCTATATTGATAATAAGTTAAATAATAAGGAAGTTATTTGGGGGATGGGACATCGAGAGTACAAAACCAAAGACCCCAGAGCGACCATTCTACAAGGTTTGGTGGAGGAATTTATGCAGGTTCATGGCGCTTCCAATCCCCTATTGGAAACAGCGTTGGAAGTAGAGCGGGTGGCTGAAGGTCGTTTGGCACACAAAGGTGTGTACGCAAATGTGGATTTTTACTCAGGAATACTCTATGCGGAAATGGGTATTCCTTCGGATCAGTTTACATCAATCTTTGCTATCGCCCGTTCTGCCGGTTGGATGGCACATTGGCGGGAGCAATTGGCGGACAATCGTATCTTCCGGCCGACACAGGTGTATACCGGCCAACCGCCTCGAGACTACACTTCCATCGACAAGCGCTAGCTTGTCCGATGTGCTGCATGACAAGTATCTGTTAAAAATAAAAAGGCGGATTGATCAATCCGCCTTTTTATCCCCAAATTTGTTGCCCAGTGACTGCTGAATCTTGCCTTACAGTTTGGCCACAGAAGTCTTACCTAAGGTGTTCAATAAGGTTAGATAGCCTTGAGTGTTCAGTTTGAAATCGGTTTTTTGCTCATAGGTAATGGGTGCGGCACCGGGCAATTTTACGGTTAAAGGGTTACGATGGATGCCATCTACACGGAACTCGTAATGTAAGTGCGGTCCGGTAGCTAAACCGGTTTTGCCGATGTAGCCAATGATTTCCCCTTGTTTAACCCGGTCACCGCGACGTAAGCCCTTTTTGAATTTCACTAAGTGAGCGTACAGTGTCTGATATTTGCCGCCGTGCTGGATAATAACGGTATTGCCATATCCGCCTTTGTGTCCCAGATGGCTGATTTTACCGTCTCCGCTTGCCTTGATGGGAGTGCCCACCGGGGCTGCGTAATCCACGCCTTTGTGATCCCGGAGGCGATTTAATACCGGATGGAAACGTTTACCGAATTTGGAGCTGACTCGGGTGGAATCTACAGGGTTTCGCAGAAACGCCTTGCGCAGACTGATACCTTCCGGGGTGTAGTAATCCACATGACCGTTCTGGTCTTTATAACGAACGGCGCGGTAAAGTTTGCCGTTATTGATGTATTCCGCAGCGAGAATATTGCCATTGGTTATTTTTTCACCGTCTAAATAGTATTCCTCGTAAATCACTGAGAAGCGATCGCCGGCTCGCACGTCGGTAACAAAATCGAATTCCCAGTCAAACAGGCCTACCAACTCCATCGTCATGCTACCGGGAATGCCGGCTTCTAAGGCGGCTTCGTACATAGAGCCGGTTATCTCCGCTGTGGCGTGTGCTATGCGTTTGTCCAGCTCAGTTGTAATGGTAGATGCGTGGAACTGATCGCCTTTGCGGGTAATATGCAGAGCGCTGGAGTCGTTGATCTCATAGATCAATTCATGCAGTTTGTTGTTAATCAGAAGAAACTTCAGTTCTTCGCCGGGAGAAATAAGATTTAAGGTTTTAGTGGGTTCGCCCAGACGGACAATGTCGCGCAGTTCCTTGGTTTTGATTCGCATACGCTTGAACAACTTGGATAGCGTATCTCCTCGCTGTACCGTGATAGACTGCCATTTCATTTTTGGCATTTTCTTCACGGGCTTGGTATCTAAACCGGAAGCTTGTAACGCTATTTCCTCGTCGGGCAGTTCAAAGTTATTGGGGATTTCCAGAGGCAGGCTGACCATATTCAAAGTCGTGGGAGTGAACCCGTCGCCAATGCCGGGAACCCGTGTTGCTTCTGCGATATCTGAAATGAGGAAAAAGATAATGCTGAATAAAGAAGTGCTGGCAAATAAAATAGCCACGTGTGCGCCGGACATACGTTTGTGTTTTAAACGTTTGCGCCCATTGGCAGGAATTCTGTCAGCTGCTCCAGGTAAGCCGGTGTTGGGTCTGCTGGATGCGGTGTTTGTTCGTCGTAAGAGTTGTGCCATAACGCTAGTACTACTGATATATATGGAGTTGAAGGGTCATAGATCCATCCAAGTAGCTCCTTAAGTGGCGATTAGTATAGGCCGGTTAAATACTGTAATACCAGCGGAACCGGCGCTTTATACGAAATTATTACATGACCATCGACTCTTTTCTTTCTATGGTATAAAGAGACGTTGAATCGTCGGTTTTTTGACTATTTTTCCAATACATTATCTCTTTGTTTGACGCAATACGTTAGTCGATTTTTCCGATAAGTGGTTGTCTGTCCGCTAACTAAAGTTGGCGTAGGTTTTGGGTGGATAGGTGTGTCTGTTATCATTCGGCTTTTTTAGCCCCCGCGATGGGGAAGTAGCTAACGGTGAAGGAAAATTCATGTTAAGTGTTGAAGAATCATTGGTGCAAATAAAGCGCGGCGCTGAAGAGTTGTTGGTCGAAGCTGAATTAAAAACCAAGCTTGCCAGAAACAAACCTTTACGGATAAAGGCAGGGTTTGATCCCACCGCGCCGGATTTGCATTTAGGGCATACGGTGCTCATCAATAAATTGCGCCAGTTTCAGGATTTGGGGCATGAAGTCTTGTTTCTCATTGGAGACTTTACCGGCATGATTGGTGACCCTACTGGAAAAAACAGTACGAGGCCTCCCTTGACCCGTGATGAGGTGATCGAAAATGCCAAAACCTACGAAGAGCAAATTTTCAAAATTTTAGATCCTGCTAAAACCCTGGTGATGTTCAATTCCAGCTGGATGAATGAAATGAGTTCGGCCGATATGATACAACTGGCAGCCAGGTACACGGTGGCCAGAATGTTGGAGCGTGACGACTTTAGTAAGCGCTATAAAGGTGGGATGCCTATTAGCGTGCATGAGTTTTTGTATCCGTTGGTTCAGGGATATGATTCCGTGGCAATGCGAGCAGATGTGGAACTGGGTGGTACCGACCAGAAGTTCAATTTGCTGGTAGGGCGGGAATTGCAAAAAGACTATGGGCAGGAATCCCAGGTAATACTCACAATGCCCATTTTAGAAGGATTGGATGGTGTACAAAAAATGTCCAAATCGCTAAACAACTATATAGGTATCAATGAAGCGCCGGACCAAATGTTTGGCAAGATTATGTCTATTTCCGATGACCTGATGTGGCGCTATTTCGAACTGTTAAGTTTTCGCTCTTTGGAAGAGATAGAAGGATACAAAACGGAAGTGGCCCAAGGTACCAATCCGCGCGATATTAAATTCAAGCTGGGTGAAGAGATTGTGACAAGATTTCACAGTGCCGCAGCGGCTAATAAAGCAAGGGAAGGATTTATTGCCCAGTTCAGTCGCGATGCATTGCCGGAGGATATGCCGCAAGTGGAGCTGGTCTTGGAAGAGGGGGGGATCGCCATTTCGAACCTGCTCAAAGATGCCGGACTAACCGCCAGTACCTCTGATGCCAGACGCATGGTGAAACAAGGGGCTGTAAAAGTGAATCGCGAACGTGTTGAAGATGACAAATATCAATTTGTTGCGGGTGTCTATGTGGTACAAGTAGGCAAACGTCGATTTGCCAGAGTAACGGTAAAATAGGCTTAAAGGCTTGATTTAGGGGCGTTGTAATTTTATTTAAAAAAACTTTTCGAAATAGCTTGACGCTTTCCGAAATGTGCTTATAATGCGCGCTCTCTGACGGAGAACGCAGAGACACTTTAAACCGAATTGCGACTGACCGAATGGCGGCAATACAAAAAAAGTTTAAAAGTGTTGACGGATCAAATTTAAGTTGTCATAATTGTCCGTCTTTGCTGATGACAAATCATCGGCCCGCTCTTTAACAATGAAATCAGGTAATTTGTGTGGGCACTTGCATTTTTGCTTTATATTGCAAGCAATTATGTAAAGTGACCTAGTCAGTTATTCCGAGTAAGTGAATACTTGAATAGGATCATTGGATTGGTTACCCATAAAGTAACTAAACTCTTAAACTGAAGAGTTTGATCCTGGCTCAGATTGAACGCTGGCGGCATGCCTAACACATGCAAGTCGAACGGTAACAGCAGAGCTTGCTCTGGCTGACGAGTGGCGGACGGGTGAGTAATGCATAGGA